>Ga0208196_1000838_pt1 | contig 36906 bp, 22 predicted proteins | sample AD_JPNNA7_MetaG_FD_184443 | JGI IMG/M metagenome (GOLD analysis project Ga0208196, IMG submission 184443) | Active sludge microbial communities of municipal wastewater-treating anaerobic digesters from Japan - AD_JPNNA7_MetaG (SPAdes) (version 2) | ecosystem: Engineered > Bioreactor > Anaerobic...
ATTTGTTGATTTGTTTGTGACCTTTCTGTTGTTATTATAACTAATCCTGGAGTAGCAATACAGCTAATGCATATTGTGTTCGGTGGAAGTGTTTTATTTGTTTGCGAGTTTGCTCCAAGATATGAGAGTTTTTTCTGTGTGGTGGCAGCAAAAATATTATTATGCATATCAGGGATTGTAATAAATGAAATATCATCACCATAATATTCGGGTATTTTTGTGGAGGGAGTCTTACCGCAAACTATTTTCCCGATATCGCTTACCTTTACTACCTCCCAGCCTTCGGGGATCTCGCCGAGTTCGGAGTCCACAAGCCGGTCCGGGAAAAGGTCAAAAAGGTGGGCCGGGAGACCGGGGAGCGACTGGCCGCGGCGCCACCGCCCCTCCATTTTGGCGCGCACCGGCCCGAAGTCCACAAACCAGAACTTGAACAGTGCCTGTGCCATCGCCTCCAGCGTTTCATTTGTCCGCCGGTTTAGCTCGATTTTGTCATCCAGCGTCCCCAGTATGTGTGCTATCGCCCTTTGATCCTCCAGCGGAGGAAAATATAACAAAATCTTACGAAGCTCGCTTTGTTTGATTCCAAGAACTGTTGTACCGCTTGCCCTTGAATATAATTGATTTTGAACACGTTGAGATAATAAGAGGAATTTTAGAAAAGTATTATCGAGAAGATTTGTTTTTCCACGAAGTGTAATAATGCGTTGTGCTAATGCTACATGTTCAGATTTTAGTTGTGCGACTTCTCCTAAAGGGGCTTCAGTTGTTATTATTATATCACCAATTTTTGGGATACCACGACTCATCCACGCTCTATAATCGTTAATAGATATAAATTCATCAGGTGAATCGATTGACCCACCTTTGACGATTTTTGCGGTAATTAAAGGAATTCCGACAGATGTTTTTTGTGGAGTTTTACCACGATAATCAATTATAACCTCCATGCAATCTTCAAGTGGTAATGAAATCCATTTATTTCCAATTTCCGCTTCCTCCAGCTTTGCACTTTTATTTTGTCCTGCGCTCATTTTCCACCATCTTTTTTCTGTCTGGCCGATTTCCCGGGCTTGCGGGGTGGAGGTGACGATTTCTCCAGCTTTTTTGTCTCTTCAACCATCATGTCGAAATCGCTTTGCGGCGATTCTGCCTCCAGCCTGCGCCTTTCTGCATCGTATTTGTCAAATTCCGCCCTGGCGTGTTCTTCTGCCAGCTGGTGCGAGATGTTGCCGGCATTTTCCAAAATATTGCGTTCGTTGAATTCGAGAAAAGCGTCCAGCTTCTTTGTCCAGTCGGCCATGTGCATTGGTTTTTTGCGGCGCGCCTGGTCTTCTGCATAATCAAGGTACATTGAAACGATACGGTTGAGCTCCTGGAGCTCCTCTTGTGTCAGGTAGTTTTTTGCCACCACCGCATCGGTTTTGCGGATGCGCCCTTCTGGTGCATTTTTCCAGGTGGTCAGGCCCATGTTTGGTTTGCTTGCGCTGGCCCGCCGAAGGACAATTTCAGAAGCGGTGTGGCCGTGTATTGCCCAATGGAGCTTGTTTTGCACTGTGGCATAAAATGTTTTTGTTATCTCGGCTTTTGGGTCGTAGTCTATGCTTGTTGCGTAGATATCGGTTATTTTCTGGTAGAAGAGCCGCTCGGAGGAGCGGATGTCTCGGATGCGCTCGAGCAGTTCATCAAAATACTCATCGCCAAGTGTGCGCCCGGCCTTGATGCGTTCATCATCAAGAGTGAACCCCTTGACCAGAAGCTCGGAGAGTCTTGCGGTGGCCCACTGGCGAAATGCAGTACCGCGCGCAGAACGGACACGGTAGCCAACTGCGAGAATGGCATCGAGGTTGTAATGCTCTACAATGCGTGATACCTGGCGTTCACCTTCAGTTTGAACTATCCGGAATTTCCGGATAGTTGCCGCCGGATTGAGCTCGTATTCAATGTAAATGTTTACCAGGTGTTCGTTTATAGTTTTTGTTGTAACTTGATATAGCTCTGCCATGCCACGTTGTGTGAGCCACACGGTTTGACCGTCAATGCGCACTTGAACATTGAGTGCACCATCATGGTAGATAAGCAATTGACCTTCGGGTGGTGGCACCATCTTATTTGTCATATTCTGGCTCCTTCTGGTAAATATAGGCTTTTGGCTGACAATCTTCAATCATGGTATTGGCTGGCATTTTTGGAATATTCATCCAGCTTTATCACCGCGGATCTTTCCAAAAGCCCAGGTCGCGAAGGTTTGAGATGATGGCTTCATCAAGCTTGTGCGCCTCTTCCTGCTGTTTCTGTAACTGTTCCACAAAACTCTTCATCTTGTCCTCAAAAGGTTCGCCATCATCTTCTTGTGGGGCCGAGCCTACATAGCGACCAGGGGTTAATACATAATCGTGGCTCTGAATTTCTTCCAGTCTCGCACTTTTGCAAAATCCCGGAATATCCTCGTATTTTTTCTTGCAATCACTATCACCACGCCAGGCATGATATGTATCAGTTATCATCTGAATATCTTCATCACTCAGCTCGCGATGGACACGATCTACCATTGTGCCAAGTTTTCGTGCATCAATGAACAGGACTTCTTCCTCCCTGTTTCGATAACGTTTGCCGCTCGCACCTCTCCCTTGCTTGTCGCGTGCAATGAACCAAAGACAGACTGGTATCTGTGTTTGATAGAACAATTGTCCTGGCATGGCCACCATGCAGTCCACAAGGTCTGCTTCAATAATATTCTTGCGTATTTCGCCTTCTCCGCTTGTGTTTGAGGACATGCTTCCATTCGCTAGCAAAAAACCTGCGGTGCCGACCGGACTCAGATGATGAATAAAATGCTGCACCCATGCAAAATTTGCGTTTCCCACTGGAGGAATGCCATATTTCCACCGTTTGTCTTCACGCAGGCGTTCACCGCCCCAATCACTCATGTTAAATGGTGGATTGGCTAGGATATAATCGGCTTTGAGATCTGAATGCAGATCATGATGAAAACTATCAGCATTCTCCGAACCAAGATTTGCATCTATCCCTCGAATTGCCAGATTCATTTTGGCAAGTCGCCATGTGGTATGGTTTGACTCTTGGCCATAAATGCTTATATCGCCAACTTTGCCACCATGGTTTTCAATAAACTCTTCGCTTTGGACAAACATTCCGCCGGAACCACAGCATGGGTCAAACACACGCCCTTTGTATGGTGCCAGCATCGAAACTAAAACACGAACAACGCATCGTGGTGTGTAGAATTCACCGCCTCTTTTGCCCTCTGCACTGGCGAACATGGAGAGAAAGTATTCATATACGCGCCCCAAAATATCCCTTGACCTGTTCTCTGGGCTACCAAGACCTATTCCACTTATCAGATCTACCAATTCTCCGAGGCGTTGTTTGTCAAGCGCAGGCCTGCCATAGTCTTTTGGCAGAACACCTTTCAGAACCCTGTTGTCATGCTCGATGGCTATCATCGCTTCATCAACCATCTTGCCAATAGCAGGTTGTTTTGCGTTTGCCTGAAGATTTGACCATCTGGCTTCTTTTGGCACCCAAAAGACATTTTTGGCACGATATTCATCTGGATCTTCAGGATCGGCACCGTCTTCATTTGTAAGTTCTAGGTGGTGCTCTTCAAATGCGTCGGAGATGTATTTCAAAAACATGAGACCAAGAACAACGTGTTTATATTCGGCGGCATCCATATTGTTGCGCAACTTATCAGCCGCCTGCCAGAGCTTTGTTTCAAAGCCTAGCGTTGCTCCATTGTTTCCATTTTCGATTTTTTTTGATTTAGCCACTCAAAACCTCCAGAGATTAGAACCCCTTGGTAATTTCTCCAATTATAACCTTTTACGCTTCCTTGCATATGTTAAAACCTTTCAGGACAGGTGCTGAAAATAGATTTTAGAACAATCAACCCATATATTTCTCCAGTATTAATAAATATCAATGCTATTTCCCAATATGAAACTATACGATGAAATCCACAACTCAAATGATATTTTGCAAACTTCCAACAGAATAAATTTGTCAAAACAAATTTCAAATCCTGCTGTAAAATTGTGAGAAATTACGGATTTAGCGGATTTCTTTTGCCAGTTCAAACAGCACTGTCATGAGCGTTCTTGTCCTCACGTCGTCCCGCGAGCCACCAAAGACCCTCTTTATAGTCTTGCTCCCGCCTGGCCAGACAAAGCCCATCCAGACCAGACCAACCGGCTTGTCAGGTGTTCCACCACCCGGGCCGGCAATGCCTGTGGTGGAGATTGCACAGTCTGTTCCAAACACCCTTGCGCACCCCTCGGCCATTTCGATTGCCGTTTGCTCGGAGACTGCGCCGTGGGCCTCGAGCGTTTCAGGTTTCACACCAAGGATGTCCATTTTTGCCTGGTTGGAGTACGACACACAGCCGCCCATGAAGTATCCGGATGATCCCGGAACATCCGTTATGGTTTTTGCGACGAGGCCGCCCGTGCAGGACTCTGCGCATGAAAGGGTCAGTTTTTTCCCCGCAAGTATCTTGCCAAGTTCCGCCTCGATTGTGTCAGGAAAAAGGTGTATGGAGAGCTTATTTTTCAGCTCTACTTCAGTTTCCAGAAGATCATTGCTGAATTCTTCCTCATTTTTGTATTCACCCCACACCCTCAGCCTGATGTGGCCAAGGCTGGCGTATGGTGCCACGAGGGGTTTTTCCTTGCGTGCGAGCGGACCCTCAATCCTTTCGGCCATCGCCGCCTCCGAGATGCCGTATACATGAAAATCCCTGCTGTATATTTTTTGGGTTGGGGAGGCAATCCTGGGCAGAATGGCATTAAGCATTGGCGTCATCTCTCTTGGTGGCCCGGGGAGCAGGACTATTTTTTTGCCAGATTTTTCAAGGTACACGCCTGGCGCTGTTCCAAGACCGTTCCAGACCGGCTCTGATCCGTCAGGAAGCATTGCCTGGACATAGTTTATTTGTGGCATGGACATGCCTGTTTTCTGGAAATAACCCTCAATCCATTGCTTTGCCTGGCTGTTTTCTGCAATGCCGATGCCAAGCGATTTTGCAACGGCCTCTCTTGTGAGGTCGTCAGGTGTTGGCCCGAGTCCGCCTGTTGTGAAGACAACATCCGAGTTTTCAATACAGAAAGAGATTATTTTTGATGCCTCTTCAAGGTCGTCTCCGACCACTGCCGAAAAAATGGTTTCAACCCCAAGCTCCCTGAGCTTTGAAGAAATGTATTCGGTATTGGTGTTTTTGACCTCACCCATCAGGACTTCCCAACCAACAGCAATTATTGATGCTTTCATGACACAGGAATGTAAACCCTTGTTTATTTTGCGTCAATAATACAAGATGGAGAAAGGGTCATCATTGATTGGATACAGGAAGGGATCAGTGTGGCATATCATGGCAAGGAAGATTGGCAGGGGGAGTATCACGTCACTATTTTGCACCTGTGGCTTGATTCTGTGTTGTGTTTCAAAACCGTCCCTTGAAACAATTCCGGTTTGAAGATCGCATGTTGTAAACATGCCATGGCAGTCTGTTGTAAGTGTGTTTTTTGATTTATTGTAAATGACTTTTATGCCGCATTCCCTAAAGATATCCAGGGACGGTATCATAATGAGTTCTTCTGATTTTGTGACCTTCTGGGACAGATGGCATGGGAGTCTGTTTATGAAAGCCATGTTCGAATCAGGTGTTACTACTACCTCCACAACATCAAATGATTCCATGTGTGAAGCGTATAGGAGCCCGTTCCTGCATTCGCAGGTGAGTCTGACTTTGTTGCCTGTGTGGATTGAAGAAAATGAGGTTGACATGCCCTCCTCATCGAGGAATATGCTGTTCTCTTCAAGAAAGACAAAGTATTTGCCTTCGAGTATGAGATATTCTTTTTCTTTTATGGTCAATTTTCCATTTAGGTGATATGTTTTCCCGTCTTCAAAAAGCTTTTGGACCTTGTAGGGTGTGAAAATATTGTTTCTTTTTGTGTAGCCGATTATTTTGATTACCGATGATTCTTTGGGTGGGGCTGATCCTTCAAGATTGACACCCTGGTCGAAAGAAACCCTCAGACCTGTTGAAAGAGAGCAAATGCCATTTTCATTTTTTTGCACATAGCAGGTCATCTGCTTTATCTGGCTTGAAGGCACTATCTCAAGCAGGCCGGCCGTGAAATTCCCGTTTTGAACTGATCCTTTTGCCTCGATGAACTGTCCTTGGGCAAGGTCCACTATTGAGGCTTTTTGGCCATTTAGATAGAAAACCTGTGTGCTTGGCAGTAGTCCGACATCCCTGCCATCGACCACCACCTTGAGGTTTGAAAGTTCTACCCCTTGAATATAACCCCTCAGTGGAACAGGTGTGGCAAAAGATGTTCCTAACCCGGATATAGGAAAAATGAGTAAAGCAATAATAAAAATGACTATAAATTTTTTCATCAAGTCGGTGTATAAAAATTTAGCAATATAAATCACAAAAACAAGCGTTGGGCATATAAAGATATAACCATATGATGTCTGATTTAACTTGATGATGTTTGGTTTGATGTTGATTTAAAGCGGTTAGAATTGCAATTGCGGTTTTGATGGTCCTATTTTTGTATTTTGGCATTATCAATAATGATCATAACAGAGTTTTTATGTCAATAAGTGTTATGAGCCTTTGGAGCATATTGTAAAAAATTAATATGACAAATGGTCCTAAAATAATCCGAAAATATGCCGAAAAATTATTTTCCTATTTCCGTCTCAAGCTTTATAAAATCAGCAACCCATTTGCCTTCCTCGAAAATGAATCTTTCGCTAAGTGCAATCTGGCTCTGGCTACCTGTCATTGTCAACACGCCTGTCGCAAACCCTTCGCCCTGCTCATTTGAATAGGCTTGTTTTATCGTGATAACAAATCCTTCCTCTCTTGGTTTTTTGCCAGTTTGTGTCGCAACAGTCATAGCCATGAAATCCTCAAAAGAAATACCGTTTTTGATTTTGGAGCTTGTGTTCTCCCAAAGATATTTTGCGTCGCCATCCAGGAGTTTATCAAAGTAATTTTTAGCATCATTTACGAGGTTCAAATTGAAATAAAAACCTTTTTCGGAGGTATTTTCAAGCTGTACTGAGGGATGATCGAGGAGCCATCTCCCATTTTCGAACACAAGTGGAAGAATGAAGGGAGTTCTCTTACCGTTGAATTCAGACTCCCCATAAATGAAAGCCTTGTTTCCATCCACAACCTGGTTTTGGGCTTCAAGATTGAGACCAGATTCGCCAAGTGTTCTGCCTGTTGCGCGTTCTTTTGTTATGTCTTTGAAAGTATCCAGAGGTGTGAGCATCCTTTGTTTTTTCGATAGCAGCTTGTAAGCCTCATCTGTTTTGCCGTTTAGCGCTTCAGATATGAATTCTTTTGCCGTGTCGATTGGTTTTGGTCTGCCATCATCAACCTCGCCGCAACAGCACAGGAAAGGGGTAAGAAGCACAAGAAGAGCAAACAACGCCAAGCCTTTTTTTCTCACGGGTGAGATTCTACCTGTGGATGGCAACAAGTTCAACACTACACGCCGACGGATTTTTATGGTAGCATTGAGAAGTACAAAAAAGGAGGAAAAATGAATCTAGAATCGCTATACAAGCTGGGTGTTACAATCGGGATCGAAAACGACCCGAGAGGCAGGGAGGGTGTCCAGAGAGACCTGGAACTCTCGAAAAAGACCTATGAGGCCCTCAAAGACAGCGAGAAAGATTATTTTGATACCGTTTCCCTCTGGAATCCTTACCCAGACTCAAGATTGCAGGCCGTGAAAGACCCGGATGCCGACATAAGAGAGTTGATGGTTGGAATAGACATTGGCACCGCGGAGCTCCTGCTTGCCGACAAACTCAAAGAAAAGGGAACCAAAATTGACGCCGTCCTTTCTCACCATCCAGGTGGAATGGGAACCGTTGGTTTGCCTAAAGTGATGGCCATGCAGGCGGACATTCTTGCTCTCCTTGGGGTGCCGATCAATATTGCGGAAGACATTGTTTCACCAAGGCAGAAGGAAGTTGACCAGGCGATTTTTGCAGCAAATCACTATGCAACAGCAGATGCCGCAAAACTTCTTGGAATCACACTTTTCTCACTCCATACCCCTGCTGATAACTGTGTGGTCACGTTCCTCGACAAAACGTTCAAAGAGAAAGACCCAAAAACGATTGAGGACCTCCTCAAGGTAATTTCTGAAATACTAGAGTATGACGTCGCAAAAAGAAGGGGTCTGCCTTCGAAACTTGAGGCTGGTTCCCCATCAAAAAGATGTGGAAAGATAGCCATAGACATGACTGGCGGCACCACTGGGTCAAAGGACCAATATGAGGCGCTTGCCAATGCAGGTGTTGGCACAATGGTTGTAATGCATATTCCAAAAGACCACGTGGAGATTGCCCAGAAGTACCATCTCAATGTAATCAACGTGGGCCACATGGCCTCCGATTCTCTTGGAATGAACATAATTCTTGACAGGTTCGAGCAAAATGGCGTGAAGCTGACCATAATGTCTGGCCTGATAAGAATCAACAGAAACAGTGGGGACCCTTATGCTGACCTGAGGTGTCCCATGCCCTCCTCGTATATCAAATAAATCTTTGCAGTTTTCTTGATACAACCTAAAACAGGCCCTGGAAAAAATTTTCCAGGGCCTGTTTTGTTTTGATTTGTGTTTGATTTGTCTTAGAAATAAAAAAGCCGGGCGTGGGAGGGTCGCCCGGCTGGGAGCAATCCCCTTGGGAGGGGATATTGGGAGGGACGGGGTCTGGGGTAGACCCCTAGCAGGTCTGGGGTAACCTGCACTTGCCATTATAATGGAAAAATATTAAATATCTATTAAGTTTATTTTTTTAAGAATTGGACCATCTGCCCTGAGGAAAATGCAGATGCAATAAAGGACATGAGAACTTCGTATGGTAATTTTGACGATATTTTGCATTCGATGATTCCACAATTGAGAGTATTGGAAAATCTTGTCTCTTTAATCTCTAGGTCTTGACGCCATAATTGGGCTTTTTGAATCTCGCTACTATTCCAAATATAGGCCAGATAAGGCATATCCTCTCTTGCCTGATTCTCATTCTCGTATTGGATTACAAAACGCAGGTTGTAGGGCTCATTGTTAATAAAATTAACCGCCACCATTCCCATTCCGGCCGGCCTTTCAAAACCTTTTATCGTTTCAAGTACTTTAGAATTGTTGCCATTTTGTAAATATTGGTAGGTGGTTTTCGCTTCACTGGCTCTGACATTTGGAATTGCCAAAACCATTGACTCCGGGTCGCCACAAAATGAAAAGAAACTTGAATTGTTCTGACCAGCCATCAATCCGCCTGTTTTCCCGAATATGTCCAGGGCGGTCTGGTCGGCATCAACGAGTGATTCCTCGTGGTCAAGAAAAACACCGAAATCTTTTGCCATGGGGACAATTATTTTGCTGTATCTTGGCGACAGGATATTTTTGGGGGCAGTGTAGACGCTTAATCCATATTTTCCCAATCTTGTTTTCTGATAGTTATCATTCCTGATTGCGGGGAGGAGTTTCTGGTCGAGTGAAAAATTGCCGGCAAACCAGACCGTCTGGGCCTGGTCCTGCACGCTCCAGTACCAATTGTTGTAATCTTCCAGTGGGTATTCTGGCTGTTCAACATGAGATGTCAGGAAATATGGCGTCAAAAACGAAAGTTTTGTTTGAAAATTCTTGCCATAGGTTTTTTTTGAGAGACCTATGTTGTTGTAGAGAAGAGTTTTTGTATAACCAACCGGGACTTGTGCAGCAATGCCTGGAATCAGTGCCATTGAAGTCATGAGCTGGCTTTGCTTCATGGGGCCGACAAGGCCGATCTTGATTTTTGGCAACTCAATATTTTTTGGCCTGTCTACCGGCTTTTCTGCTGTGGCTGGGATGTCTACTTGTGGATTGTCGCTGCTTTCCTCAGGCTGGTTTGTTTTGTTCCCACCGCATGAAGCGAGAAAAAAACAAAATACCAGTATTGCTGTGATTATGCTTTTTTTCATGGTTTTGATACCACCAGGTCTATGAAATCCGATATTATTCTGTCCATCGTTGTCTTGTTCAACTTTCCGCTTTCCTCAAGCCTGAAGTATTTTTGGTATTTTTTTACTTCAAGCTCCATTTTCTCGTCAAAAAAGTCCGAATCCTCAAGAGGGTGGCCAAGTCTTGTCAGTATTGTCCGGAGGGAACGGATCTTGTACCCTTTGTCACCTTTTTTGAGCTCTCCGCCCTGTTTCAGGTTTGTGCGGAGATACTTTGCAACCACGTCCTCCATCTTGGTATCATCAAAGACTTTTATCCTTGGCGATTTTTGGATATTCATTTCTGTAAGCAGGCCGTGATTGGATGTGACACATCCGTCAAAACCATACTTTTCGATGTCCTGGATAACAGAAGTATTATAGGAACCAAGTGGAATTGAAAACGTGAGTGGTGTTTTTGGTCTTGGGTCCTGGATTTCCTTGAGCTGTTGTTCAATATCTTTTCTGGATTGCTTTATTTCGTAATCGGCCCTTGATTCGGATGCAAGCGCAAGCGGAACATGGTCGACTGTGTGGGCGCCGATCTCAAAACCCATTTTGAAAAGGTCCCTTATCTCGTCCCAGGTCATGTAGAATATGCTCCTGTCGGGGAATTTCTTGCCAGGATATGCCGTTGGAATAAAGAAGGTTGCCGAAAACTTGAGACTCGATAAATACTGGCCCACCCAGTAATTATCTGCGTAACCATCATCAAAGGTCAAAACTACGTTTGCAAGATTGACATGCCCGGCTTTCATCTGGTATATGCAGTCAATAAAAGAAGTACCGGTCATTCCGAGCTCCATAAGTATGTCCATCTGTTTTTTGAATGAGTCCATTGAAACATAGAGGTCTGGGAATGACGCGTTTTGTGGTGCCTTGGATATCGAATGGTACTCCAGGACCAGGATATTGGCTTCAGAGGTGGGAACGATTGGCCATAGCGGGCGCCCGTTGAGATCAAATGTGGCAATTGAGGTCGGGATCGGGATAGCGATACACACAAGAAGCAAAACAATTACAAAAACCCTGAATTTCATGAGAAAACTTTACAGCATTGATACATTCTTTACAAGCCGAGGGATTATTTAGCCGTCGATAAGGCTGGCCATCATCACTACAAATTTTCCGTTGTTAAAAACCCCAAAACATGACAGCCTTTGCCCAAAAGGAATTTCGGATGGGGGAACTTCACCCTCGCCACCCCTTATGAATTTCGTTGCTCTATTCAGGTAGAGTTTTATTTTTTGCCCTGCGAGACTCCGGTCATAGCTGCCGTAGCAATCCAGGAGAATGGTATCTCCTTCAGAGCCAAGGAACCTGCCTTCAAGCGGAAATCCAAGAATGCCAATTTGGGGAAGACCGAAGGCAACAATTTTGTCGCCTTCAAACCAGCACTCGACGGGGTTGCCATCTGTTAGCGGTGGCGTGCCGTAGAGGAATTTGGCTTGATCGGAAAATACGAGTTTTCTGGTTTTGCCAAAAAAATTGGTGGCAACATCTCCCTTTGCAATGCCACAAAAATACTCACTGGGCCCAAGCGGGTTGATTCGCACAAGCGAAGCCTTCACCGAAAACTGGTCCTGCTCGAAATTGCCAATCACTTCAGCTGGAAGTGGTCTTGCGGCCACGAGCTCAAAGAGTTTTTCCTGCGTAATGGAATTGCCATTCTCAAGGATTTTTGTCAGTGTGCCGATTTTTGCATTTAGCGTTGCTGGAATGCCACCCTGGAAGACAGTTTTTATCTTGATGGAGCCATCACCGGTGCCAGTGGCAAGCCCCAAAATCCTTCCACCTGATGTGGTTGCGAGGAGATCGGACTGGATTGCTATTGCTTCATCCTCACCAGCAAGATTTTTTCTCAAAAGGAGTGCGGAGAGTTTTCCTTTTGATAATCCCTTCATGTTTTCGACAGGTGCATTCCCCCTCAGGAAGACACACCATTCAGATGGTTTTGCCACAATCCTGGTCAGCTCTTTTTGTTTGCCCCAGTTTTTTGTGGCCTCAAAAACAACCTCTTCATCGCCAATCTCTTTTATGATGCCAGAAAGACTCTGAATCGTGTTGTCTGTATCCAATGCCAAAAAAACTCTGAATATTTCGCCAGAGTATTCACCAAAACATTCCACATCGAAATCTCTCAGGTCAGCCATTTTCGATGGTTCACCATTTTTGAGAAAGATGCTTCTTGAAAAATCAGCCTTTATGAGGCGACCCGAAGAGTTTATGCTGCTCTCTTCAATTTTTCCGGAAACTTTTTCCAGGTCTAAACCAACAAGCTGTGTTGGTTCGAAGCATGAATAGGTGGCATCAAATCTGCCAAGTGTAAGAACGGTTCTCCCGCTTGCCACTAGCCAGGGTTTGCCTGTTATTTCCAGTCCCGGACAGTCCATGATTTCAGGCGAAAAAGGGAGGGTGGTTTTTGAATAGATTGTGTCTGTTGCAACAAAAACTCTTGCGCCAACCGAAAATGCCTGGCCAAAAATAACTGATATTTTGGAATCGGTTTTTGCTGTGGTTAGTGCTTGAGGAAGACACAGCAACAATGATGCCAGAACAGCTATTGCTGTTTTGCCGGGCCTCATCGGAACGCCATGCCGGCATATGTCACGACATTGGAAAAATCGTGGCTCATGACCCCGCTGTTGCTGTACGCCAGCAGTTTGCCGGACGTTGCACCCCTGCGTTTTGCCAGCTCGGTTGCTACAGCTATCGGGCCAGCGCCGCACATTGTTATTTCTTTTTCGGCGACCACGCGGAGCATTGCCATCCAGTCAAGCTTTTTTATCTCGTCGATGGCCATTCTGTCCCTGGCCTTGGCGGTGTATTCTGGTTCGTAATGGGAGAAATCGGAGGAAGCGACAAAGAGCACTTCTTTTCCAGAGGTTGCCTTGTCAAGTGCGTTTGCCAGGTCTTCAATCGCCTCAATGCTGTAGTCACCCATGGCAATTGGCACTATCTTGAAATCTTTTTTGCAGTACTGGAGGAATGGGATCTGGACTTCAATGCTGTGCTCATTGAGATGGGCCTGGGTGTCTGGTTTTGCATGTTTGGAATTGTTTAGCAGGGCTATAGTCGTTCCTTTATCAACTGGCACATTGCCAAGTGGTGTTTCCCAGCTCCCATCAGGCCAAACCGAAATGGGTGCTCCGAGTCCAGTATGATTTGGGCCAATGATGACAACGATTTCAGGAACAACTATTTTTGAATAAATTGCGCCTGCCACCTTTCCCGAATACATATATCCAGCGTGCGGGACGATTATTGATGGCACTGCCGTTTTTGTGTCTGCACCCTCAAAAAATGATTCAAGCATTGATCCGAGTTTTTGTGGATCATCAGGGTAAAATCTTCCTGCGACATAAGGTTTTCTGTCCATAACCATATTACAAGATAATCTTATCATTTGTTACTGTCAATTGCTGGGAAATTTGTTTAGCATTGCATTATGAAGTTGTTTCTAGATTGTGACCAGACTCTCTATAGGAATAACAACCTGGAAGAGAACATTAGGTCACGCATGGTGCTTTTCATGAAGGAGCATTTTGGGGAAGAGGCCGAGGTCGTAAACAGGATAAGGGCCGATTATCTGAGAAGATATGGGTCTACGCTTGCAGGATTGATGATCCATGAAAAAATTGATCCTAGAAAGTTTGTCGATTTTGTTCACGATGTTGACCTCACATTGTATCTTTCCCCAAACCCCGTGTTAAGAGATGTCTTGGAATCCCTGGCGTGTCCAATATACATTGCCTCAAATGCGCCAAGATTCCATGTGGAGAGCATTCTTAAGGTGTTGGGTGTTGACCACATTCCACTTAAAATATTCTCCATAGAGAGCTTTGGATATGAAGGAAAACCGAATCATAGCAGTTACAGGCATCTTCTTGAGCAGACATCAACAATGCCAGGCGAAGCAATGCTGGTAGATGATTACACATTAAATCTCAGAGGTGCCAGAGAAGTGGGTTTTGCTACCTGTCTTATTGGCAATGAGGAGTGGGAACCCAGGCTTGAGAGGCTTGAACTGATTTCCAGTCTGCCTGGTATAACGCATTAAAAGGGGAACAAATATGAAAAAAACAATATCCACCATCATTATATCGATACTTGTCATGTCCCTCCCTGTTTCAAGACCAACCAGTATTTCAGCAAAAGAAGAAATATCGATAAAACCAACCAGCAGTGCAATAGAGCTTTCCTGGGGCGCTGTTTCAGGAGCATCATTCTACCAAATCACGAGGGTTTCCCCAAAGAAGGACCTTTTTCCAAAACCTGTTGCCCAGAACAGCTGGGTGGACGAATCGCCTTCAACTGACACGCCAAATACTTACGAGGTAAGAGCCCTTTCAAACTCCGGGCAGGTTGTCTCCACACTTCCTGAGGTGACTGCATCTGTTGATCTCAATACGCCAACACTTTCCAAGCCGTGCCACGTTGTGCTCAGCTTTGCCATCGGCAGCAAGTCCTACACCGAGAATGGCACCATAAAAACAATGGCTGTAGCGCCACTTTCCAGAGATGGCAGGACCTATATTGTAATCAAGCATGTTGTAGAGCCGCTTTTTGGAACAATTGGCTGGGAAGCCAAAACAAAGAAAGTAACGATAGAAGCCCTTGGCAAAAAAATCGAAATGTGGGTCGGGAAACCGGTTGCAAAAATAGATGGCAAGAACACTCCAATTGACCCCAAAAATTCCAAGGTCGCCCCGTTCATCGAGGGCGGAAGGACTTACGTCCCGCTCCGCTTTCCGGTCGAGTCGCTCGGAAGAGGTAAGATAGACTGGTACCAGAAGACTAAAACCGCCGTCCTGGCCTTTCCTATAGGCTCCGGCAAATGGGCAGAAGGCACCGTAAAAAATGGCTCGGTCTCATTTGATCAGACAACCCTCAAGGTTGAAGGCATAAAAGACGGTTCCTGTGTTGGTATCCAGTATGAAAACCTGCCGGGTTCAAAGGTGGTTGTTGGAAGGTACGCCAGGGTCCCATGCTCAACAAATAGTTGTGAAGGTAATGAAATCTCTGGAACAGTCGACAAGGTTGACGGTTCAAATGTGGCGATTTCTGGCCAATCGTTCCGTTTATCATCGGGTCTTTCCACACCCTCTGCCGGTTCCTGCATCAGGGCCTGTGTTGTGCAAGGTTCGATTGTTTCCTACAAGCTTTCTGTTTGCCCTGGCAAGGGCTATGAAGGCCAGATACAGTTGGTCAGGTGCCAGGATGGCCTTATTTCGGTAAATGCCCTCGGCACTACCATAACGGTCAGATTGCCGCAGGGTTTTGATTGCGCTTCGCTTTCCGCCGGCCAGTGCATCAGGTTCGATGGAAGGCCTGATCCATCAGATCAGACGCAGATAAACGCCACAGTCGTTGAAATCGTCCAATGTAGGGTTGGCCAGGAAATGGTCCTCTTCACCCAAGGCACCTGCTCTGAAAGCCAGATCGAAGTTCAGGACGTCTCTGGCAACAGCTTTACGCTCAAAGTGCCGGAGGATGTTCCCTGCGGAGACATCCAGCCAGGTGAGTGCCTCAAGGTTTTTGCAAAAAAAGAAGGTAATGTGCTTGTGGCTTCAGAGGCCGACATTGTCCAGCCACCGAAGGACGAAAAGTTCTACAGGCTTGCTTTTGTCACTTCAGTGAGCCCGCTCAGGGTTACTGTTCCTGGTGGAAACACATTTACGCTTGTGCTTCCAAAATACTTCAAAACCCAGCTGAAGATTTCTGACGGGCTTGATATTTGGGGGGCAGTTTCAGGTTCGACAATAAAAAGCCCGAGGGTTGTTTCTGCGCCAAATGCCGGAAAATACCTCAAGGGAGAGGTTGTTGGCGTTGTTTGCGAAAAGAAGTCTGTGCTTGTAAACGAGATTTCAAGCAAAACCACGGTTGTGCTTTCGGACCTCGCAAATTGTGAGAGCATCCAGTTCGGCGAGTGCTATTCTTTCTTTGGGGTACAGACAGAAAAAGAGTTCCTTGCCTGCACACTTGAAAAAACCGAGTGTCCAAAAGGTTGCCAGGGAGAAACTTACGAGGGCACCATTGTCGAAAAAGACTGTCAGGCTGGCACTTCGAAAATAAGGACTTCTACCGGGGATTACCTGTCAGTCAAGCTGCCACAGGGATTTGACTGTTCATCACTCAAAAAAGGTCTTTGCCTCGAGATTTGTGGAAACCTTGAGGGCGGCGTTATCACTGCCCAGAAAATATCTTTTAAGGATTGCAGGGAACCGGTTTGCACCGGCAAGCTTGTCGAGGGGCTCATTGTTTCCACTAACTGCAAGGACGGCACATTCAGGTTTGCTACCAAGGATGGAGAGCTACAGCTCCAGATGCCGGAGACCCAGGAGTGCGAGGACGTTCCTGTTGGCTCATGTGCGCAGGTTTGCATTGTTGGTGAATCGAAAACGTATTACATAAAAACCATACCCTGCTCCAAATTCGGGTCTGTCCTTGAAGGGACAATCATACAGTCAGTAAAGGACTCATACACGGTCCAGACCAAGGAGGGAAATGAAATCCAGCTCCTCTGGAAGGAAGGTCTTTCCCTTGGAGACTGCATTATTGCGCTTGGCAATTACCTCCCTGACAGCACGACACAATTCAGGGCAGACATCGTTGCAAAGACCACCTGCGGTGGTGTTGAAAACATCAGCGGGTCAGTAACTCTTGTTGATTGCGCCAAAAAAACCATCGAGGTTGCAACAGAATCTGGCACCCAGGAGATAAACCTGCCAGAAGATGCCGACTGCAAGACATTTTTGCCTGGAGATTGTGTTTTTGTGAGGCACAAGGACGGCAAGACCCTCATCAACAAAGTTGATTGCCCGCAGACCAAAAGGGCCCATTTTGCAATGTTTGTTATTGGTAACAACAAAGAAACAGTCTATGGGACTGATCTTGCCACACTTGATCGGTTTGAGTGTGTTGGGCAGAAGCCGCCTGCCGCTGGTTCGGTCGTGATTGTCCAGGGACATCAGGTGTCATCCAGAAAAGTTCTCCAGGCCACCTTTACCCCATATGACATAGGCTGTGTCCAGACAAAACCAGTTTCAGGGAAGCTCATAAGCTACAGGGAAGAAACAAGGGCAGGAACGATCGAGGATGTCTTTGGCAACAGCTATGTGATGATTTTCCCTGGCGACAGGACCTTTGCTGTTGGCGACTACCTTTCGCTGAAAGTCCAGGTCTATGACACCGGCCTTGGCACAAGGTGCATGATAGCCACAGAACTTTACAAATCATCTGAAGGTGGCATTGCGCAGGCCAACGTAACAGGCGTCATATTTGCAATAGACCCGGTTGAAGGTGCTGCGCTCCTTCATGTTTCAAGCGGAGAGAATATCGCAGTCATGCCTTCTGATCCAGAGACTTTGAAGATCGTCAGGGTGGGCGACTGCGCAAATGCAGTTGGTCGCTATAGAAAAGGTTCAATGGTTGTTGAGAAGGCCACGCTCACTGTTTCGGACTGTTTTGGTGGAACGCTTGGCAGAAATTTCACTGGCGTCATTGTTGGCGTCAACTCGACTGAGAAAACCATAGATGTCTATTCCGACAAGGGTGGCGTCTATGAGGTGACCGTGGAATCTGTTTCAATGCTTACAGGTCTCTCGCTTGGCAACTGCGTTGCCGTTTCGGGCATCCTTATGGATGAAACAGAAACCAGGCTCCTTGGCAAGACAATTGCCAGAATTGATTGCAAGCAGGGTGGTTTTGAACCAATCTCCATAGAGGGCAGGATCGTCCTTCTGGACACGTCTTCCAAGCAGGCGCAGATCGAGTCGATTGACGGTATGAAATGGACTGCCTACCTTGAACGCCCCGATCTCTGCACTGGGCTAAAGGTTGGAACAACTGTAAGGTGTTGCGGAAAACTCCAGGCGAAACAGGGAATTATTGCCAAGGCATATCTCAAGAAGGCAGTTCTTCCGACTTCCAGGTGGTCGGTCATCGGCAAGGTCACAGAATCTGGCAATGGCACATTCAAGCTTGAGGATTCAACCGGAAGGTCCTGGGACGTGAAACCGGACAATGGTTTGCCTGCCGCTGGCCAGAGGGTTCTCTGCGTTGGCAATGTTCCGCCTGATGGACTTTCTGCAATAGACCATGCCACATGGACGGACATTGGTGGTTGGCAGGAGCCAAAAACCTCAATTGTTGGCACTGTTTTTGGCGTTTCTTGCGGCATGGACAAGCTTTTAATCAGGGACGACCTTCTTATGATGCACTCTTTGAGGCTCCCGCACGCCGGTTTCTGTGGCTCGTTCACCATTGGCGAGTGTGTCTCCGTTTTGGGCAGGGTGCTTGCCAACATACCCAACCTCACCAAGGTCGCCGAGGTCAAACCATCGACTGGAAAATGCAACATACAGACGGTCACCGGCTGGGCAATAGCAAGGTCCACCAAAGAAAGATATGGAATCATACAGGGTTTTGATGGGTCAACGTACAGGCTTGGGTTTGATACGGAGCTGATGACCGGAAAATTCTCGATTGGCAGTCTCTACAAGGCGAGGGGAAGGTTCCTTTCCACATCACCAGACACACTAAAGGTCGAGCAGATCGATTCGGTTTCACAGCCTGTCTATCAGACGGTTGGCAGGATCGTTTACATTGATAACAGTGATTTCTACCTTCAGGAATCATCGGGAAGAGTATTGAAGGTCAAAGCTCCAGGGGGTGTTTCCCCGTGGACAGCCTGGCTGTCCCAGAGCTTCTCGGTGGCTGGCAAATTTGAAGAGGGTGGCGCGTTCCTGGCTGAATCAGTCAACCCGATCGATACCGAGAGGATTGCTGTCGAACTTGAAGGTGAAGTTATAACAGCATCTGATACTGAAGTGATAGTGAAGTCAAAACAGGGTGGAATATGGAGGGCAGAAGGCTCATTTGGCGCAAAAGCGGGCGACAGCGTTTATGTTGTCGGGACTGCCGACTCAAACAGATGGTGGACAATCGCTTCTGCGAGGCTGACTGTTGTTGGGGGCGATGCCCCAACCAGCCAGATAATGTCCTGGGGCATTGTTGATTCAACCGAATGTGAAAACAACAGGCTCAAAATAAAGCTTGATGATGGAACAGTATACGAGATTTACCCGGAAGATCTTGGTGTCTGTGAAGGTTTCACCCAGGGTGAAAGAGTGCAGTTCTCTGGAGTGATTTCGCACGACAGAGGCAGGACCGTGCAGGGTGCGAAGCTTGCCAGATCTGGCTTATCAGGCGCAACAAAGACAATAGTTGGCATAATAACCGAGATCTCTTGCACCTCCAGGGTTATAAAAATGAGGGAGGAATTTGCTCAGAGTGGTGGGCAGGGGCCGATATGGACAATGGGTCTCGCAAAAGATGCAGAGTGCGAGAAGCTCAAGATTGGAGACAGGATCAGTGTAACTGGCGATCCGGTGCCCTCACAGCAATATCAGCTTGAGGATTGCAAGATCATAGTGATAGGTGAGGAGATAAAGGAGCTAAAGATAACAGGAAAGCTCCACACTCTCAATTGTGCCTCGAATATCATGATAATTGAATCTGACGGCAAGCTGTACAGAGTGTTCCCATCACAGGAATCAAGATGTTCAGACCTTTTCTCAGGGGACACGATTGAGGTGACCGCAAAGGTTTCGATCTTCAGGAAATATGTTCTCAATGATGCAACATGGAAGAAGATCTATGACAAGGACGCATTCAAGATATTGCAAGGAAAAGTTGACACCGCAACCTGCCCTGGCATCAGGTTCATGGATTCGACAGGTGAATACTGGAGGGTCAACATCAGGGAAGATCAGCCTTGCAACCTTCTTGATAATGGCATGGAGATAACGTTAAAGGGCGTGCTTGACCTTTCTCAGGACCACCTCATGCACAAGGCCGAAATACTGGACCTTATGAGGCCAAAAGTTATCTACGGAACAATTGACGACATATCCTGTTCCGAAGGAAAACTTGTTGTCGTGGACAAGGCAAACTCCTATTGGGAAGTTGTAATGGAAACATCCTTTGGCGATTGCATTGCAAACAAATTCTCCAAGGGCGACATGGTGCAGGTCAGTGGTTTCCAGAACATGCTTTACAAAGACTCCCCGATATATTTTGGGAAAGTGGAAGGATTTGGCAATGAAACCGGAATGATACCAATGGATTTCATTGGTGAGGTCCTGAATACTGATTGTGGCAAAGGCAACATCCAGGTTCGTTCCGGGCACACCACCTGGATAGTGACTATTCCGGATGGTTTTAATTGCAACAGTCTAAAGCTTGGCGATTGGGTCAGGGTTGAGGGCGGCAGGGAAGACTGGCCAAAGAAGATCTGTTTTGGAAGCAAAATTGAAGTGACTGTTGCCACAATGATCGGATTTATTTCCGAGGCCAATTATGCCAAAAACGAGCTCACAGTTGTCGAGATAAAAAAGCCTGAAATGAAGTGGACCGTTTCGCTTGCCGACACAAGCAAGCTGACATCATACAAAAAGGGAATGTTCATAAAAATATCTGGAACAGTCAACCCTCCGAACACAAGACGCATTACCGGCGCAAGCGTTGTGGCCACATTTACCCAGATAAAGGGGAAGGTCACAATGGTTGATCACAACAAACAACTGATCAAAGTAACCGGCACTGATCTCAAGGAATATACATGCTATGTCAAAACCGACTGGGTCAATCTGGAAGATTACAAACTTGATCAGAATATCATTGTGACAGGAAATATAACGCAAAGCAAAGACAAAACAGCAGAGATGAAAGAGTGTTTGCTCGAAGATAACAATCCGTTTTTCAATATGATGAGAGTGTTGAAAAAACTTGCAACACGGTAGAAGTTGGTGTAGATGCCCCTGAAACGAGGCCAACACACCCGCCACCAGACGCAGTTTTTATCTGGATGAGCACTTCTTCGCCAAGTTCTTCGGGGCCCTCTATCCAAAAGGTTTGGGCCCCTTTTTGTTTTGAAAGCTGGTAGAGTCTTTTTGTATTGGCCGAAACCTTGCCACCAACTACGACAACAGCCTTGCATTTTCCGGCAACTTCAAGCAACTGTGCCTGTCTTTCCCTGGTTGAAGTACAGATGGTGTTTTCAAAAAGGAGAAGGTCAGTGTGCCCGGTCAGTTCGCAGGCAACGTCTCTGAGCAGCGAGGTGTCTTGCGTGGTCTGGGAGAGCACAGCTATTTTCTTGAAAAAGCCAATTTCCATGGCCTGGCCTATATTACCTACGACAATAGGGTCAACTGCAAAGCTGGAAACTGAGACGACCTCCGGATGGTGTGAATCACCGACGATGATTACCTTGTAACCCTCGTCGGAAAGCTCCGCCACCCTTTTTTGCAGTCTTTTGACAAATGGGCATGTACAGTCAATTATTCTGATGTTTGGAAACCCATTGTATACATCTTTTGGGGCGCCATGTGCGGTTATGGCAACTATGCCTGATGTTGACTGGTCTGGAGATTCAATGGTATGGACGCCGTTGTGTTCCAGGTTTGCAACCACCTGGGGGTTATGGACAAGGTGCCCAAGGACCTGAACCTCACCAGTCTTCGAGAAGGATGTGACTTCGTCAATGGCCCTCTTTACACCGAAACAGAAACCCTGGCAGGCTTCGGGCAGGACGACCTTCATGATTCCCTGTAGACCAGCCCTTCTATGAGTTCACCAAGGGATTTCTTGAGTTTCTCGTCAGTTGGTATTGAGGCCAGCAAAGACAATGCCTTGGAGGTATATTCCCTCACCTGTGACATTGCGTATTCTTTAGCGCCAACCACCTCAAGGCAAGAAAGGAGTGATTCCGCGTCTTTCTGCGATATTTCCTTTGAATAAGCTTCCTGGATGAGCTTTTTTGTGGAGTTGCTGCCATTTTCCATTGCGTATGAAATCGGAAGTGTTTTTTTGTGGCGTATAAGATCGAAACCGACCGACTTGCCCGTCTTTTTTGGATCACCCCAGAGGCCAAGGATGTCGTCTTGTATCTGGAATGCCATGCCGGCCGATTCGCCGACCTGCTTCATCTGTGGCGCAAGGTTCCTCAGCTCTTCCTTTGCCTGCAATGCGAAACCGCAGGAGAAGCTTGTACTCAGGAGACAAGCGGTTTTTGCCCTTGCCATCTGGAGGTATTGTGCCGTGTAAACCACGTCCTGTTTTTCGTACAGGATATCAAGGTGCTGGCCTTCAAAGACCCTCTGGGTCATCTCCTGGAATGATTCATACCATTTCATGGCTGTTCTTGGGGAGAGGTGAACGCAAGCATTTCTTGCGCACTCAAACGAGAGCGCCTCCGCAATGAGGGCTGCATTGAGCGCCTGTGGTATGCCAATGACTTTCCAGAGTGTTGATCTTCCCCTTCTGGTTGTGTCGTTGTCCTGTATATCATCAATTATCAGGGTGAAGTTGTGGAACAGTTCAAGCGCTATCGCGATGCTGGAAGAAAATTCCCCGTCGCCAATGTATTTTGCCGTCATCAAAGGGATTGAGGCCCTCAGCCTCTTTCCACCCTTTGGCTCTTTCAGTGGCTCGAACTTGTCATTTACAAGACCTAGTTGGTAGGCTACGTATTGAAAAAGTTTTTCAGGTTTCTTCGAAGATAGAAGCTGTGCAAGGTCTTCGTTTGTCTTTTTGACGTATGGCCTAAGTATGGTGCTCAGGCTTGTGGGCATTACTGCTGTCCCCTTCCAGTTGCTTTTGCCATAGTATTATCACTTTCTGGCAGTAAAGCAACACCCTCGCAAGACCATATTTCATCCCAAACCTCGGTGTCAAGCACCAGAGAGCAGTTTTTCAGCATTACCTCGGTTGCTTCAAAATCTGGAAGCTCCCTGTTTGGATGGAACTGGAATTCTCCTCTGACCTCGATAGTATCGCCATTGGAATAGGGTGTTACCGGTTTTCCGCACGGGAGTTTTATTACAGCGTTGACTGGGAAACCACAATCTATGGTGGCGATGAAAAGCTCGTCCAGGAGAACTGACTTCTCAATCTTGCCAGTTACCGTGGTTTTATAGGGATTGGTTTTCTTGGATGCCAGGTCCGCTTCCTGTAAGAGTTGCCCTGTGCCCTCCGAAAGATTGCTGTCAGAGAGCTTGCACAACAATACCAGACTGCCCTTCATGGTGTCCACAGGGGAGTTGAATGTGGCGCCCAGAAATCTTTGCCACGATGAAATCACGAAACAAAACATAAGCCAGAGTGTATAGAAAATTAATGCCTTGAAAAGGGAATTTTGGGGCATTAGCCTTTAGGTGTGAACGTGCATGTTATGGTCGAGGGGCTTGAGCTGACCTATTCAGTCCCTGAGTCTCTTTCAGGCAGAGTGGTACCAGGTTGCCTCGTTCTTGTCCCGTTAAGGAACAGGACGGCAAAGGGTGTGGTGGTGGGTATTGGTGATGAAGAGGCCGGGATCGAACTGAAAGAGATGGTCTCGCTTGTTTACGACACACCCGTTATTGATGAGGAGGGCATAGAGGCGACCATTGTTGCAGATTCACTTGCGTTTTCAAAGGCTGGCACGACGCTCTCCGATAACCTCTGGATGCCACCATCGCCAAGGATTGAGACAAAGGTTGAAATTTTGGGTGAATGCGAGTTTTCGCCATCAGAAAAAACCCTGTTTGAAAAGATTGTCCAGCTTGGGGATGATGCAACGCTTGGCAGGCTCAACCATGCTTTGGGCAAATCGAGGGTGACATACGCTCTCAGGGGACTTGTAAAAAAGGGTGCAATACGGCTTGTGGAGGTGGTTTCTGCACCATTATTGCCAAAACCGAAGCTCCAGTACGAAGCCGACCCGGACGTTGACTCATCAGTCAATGAAAAAGCACCTTTCTGCTCTTCCATGTCTTCACTCTCGAAAGCAAGCGGGGTGTCGCTCTCCAAGATAAAAAAACTTGTGCTCTCCGGGAAGCTCAGGCTTGTAGAAAGTGCAAAACCAGGCTCTGTCCCGAAACAGGAAAAACCAGGGTTTGATGTGGAATTTTTTGAAGGCCTTGTGCTTGAAAAAAGGGTTGCTCTTTACGCTGATTGGGCCAGAGGGCACATGGCTTCTGGCCAGAGCATGGCGATAATCGCCCCGGACGCCTCACTTTGCAGGGCGATACACAAGGAAATAAGCAAAATTGTTGATGATGGCGTCTATCTTGCAACAGGCGATGGCTCGATGGCCAACGACAGCAGGCTCTGGGACGCACTCAGATCTTCCCTGCCATGTGTGGTGATTGGCATGGGGCAGGCGCTGTTTCTGCCTTTTGCAAATCTTTCAAGGGTTGTCGTTGATGAGCCGGCATCTCCACATTACGAACAGGACCAACCTGGCAAACTGAGGCTGGGCGCCCTTGCAAGGGTGAGGGCAAAAGTTGGCAAATGCAATCTCAGCTTGGTTGGGGCCCCATCAACGCTGGAAGCCCTGAAAGAAGGTGCCACTCCTGTATCGCTTCCCAACCGCGTCGAGGTCGTCAATATGCTGTTCCAGGCAGGCGCCAAAAACCAGCCGCTGGTCTCGGAGGGCATGGTTTCAGCGATTAAAAAGGAGCTCGAAGCTGGCAGACCCTCTGTGGTCCTGATCGCCAGAAAAGGCTATTCAAATTTTGTCTATTGTGATGAATGCAACGAGGTCATTTCTTGCCCGACATGCAAGGTGCCACTCATGTATAGTCTCGCAACGGGCAAGGTCTCCTGCAGGTTCTGTGGCTATGAGGCCAAGGCGCCAAGTACCTGCCCGAGCTGTGGTGGTGTGTCTGTCCTGTTTAAGGCAGGTGGGACCGAGAGACTCCACTTAGAGCTCGAGGAGAGATTGCCACAGTGCAGGATACTGCGGGCCGATGCAAACACAAAAAATGCTTTTGCAAACATAAGGAGTTTTGGTCTGCCAGGGGATGTTCTTGTCGGCACAACCATGGTTCTGGACAGGGCCGATTTTTCAAATGTCAGGCTTGCCTGCATAGCAAGCCTTGACGGTGTGATGTCGATGCCCGTTTTTTCGGCTTCCCACAAAGCCTATTCGCTTGTGGCCATCCTTGCCGGCAAGCTTTCATCCGGCAGAGTCTTGCTCCAGACATACATGCCGCACCACCCGCTCATCAAATCGCTTGTTTCCTCTGATGCCAGCACCTTCCTTATGCAGGAGCTTGAGGACAGGAAAGAATCATTTTATCCTCCATTCTCCCAGGTACTTTGGTGGATTGTCACTTCCAAAGAACAGGGCGAGGCGGAAAGATGGGCAAAGTCTTGCTATGAAACCCTGCAGGAACTTGTGAAAGATGCCACCATTTTGCCTCCAAACGCAACCTATTATCACCGCTTGAAGGGGGAGTACAGATGGGATATACTTTTAAAGATAAAGGACCTTGAAGGTGCAGTTCCGTCCCTCTGGGAGGCGATGAAGCTGTGTAGAATGAAAGGAATAAAGCTGGAAGTGGTGAATCCCAACCAATGAGAAAAGTTCTTGACTGTGACAGCCCGATACTGAGGAAAAAGTCAAAACCGATAACAAAAATTGATGACAATCTGATCGAGCTGATCAAAGAAATGTTTGTGATAATGAAAACGACTGCCCCAAAGGGCATCGGTTTTGCCGCACCGCAGATCGGTGAGCTGATAAGGCTTGTTGTGATCGATTATGGTGAGGGCGAGATGGTCTTCATCAACCCTGAGATACTCTCGGGGGAAGGCGAGTGCATCTACAAAGAGGGCTGTCTTTCAATTCCTGGCCTGTGGGCAGACATCAAGAGGGCCGAAAAGGTCAGATTTGCATGCACAAATCTGAGGGGAAAGCGCGTCGAAGGCGAAGCAACCGGCATTCTTGCAAGGGTACTCCAGCACGAGATTGACCATCTAGACGGAAAACTCTTCACTGACTACATCGAGCCGGGCCAGGAGATCGAACTGGATGAGGGCGTGACGCTTCCAAAGCGTTTTCAGGAAAAACTCATGAAAGGCGACAAAAAATGATAGCAATCGTAGACTTTGGTTCGCAGTATACCCAGCTTATCGCAAGAAGGGTCAGAGAAGCCCATGTCTATTGCGAGGTGGTGCCATACTGGACAAAGCCTGACGAACTATCAAAATACAAAGGCATTATTCTGTCCGGCTCCCCAAGGTCAGTCCTTGGGGAGAGCTCTCCAATGCCGGACAGCTCGATATATTACCTTGGCAAGCCGGTACTTGGCCTGTGCTATGGAATGCAGGCAATGGCCCACCAGCTTGGTGGTGCAGTGGAGAAGGGCAAATCCGGCGAGTATGGAAGGGCCGAGGCGAAGCTTGACCGCAATTCTGTGCTTTTTCAGGGCACAAAAGAAATCGGCACCGTCTGGATGTCCCATGGCGACCATGTCATCAAGGCGCCAAAGGATTTTGAGGTAATCGCCTCATCAGGAAGCTGTCCCGTGGCGGCAATATCAAATGTCTCCAAAAACTTCTATGGTCTGCAGTTCCACCCCGAGGTAAAGCACACCGAGGACGGCGCCCTGATAATCGAGAATTTCCTTTTCAAGATATGCGGCGAGGAGCCATCGTGGAAGATGAGCTCTTTTGCCGAGGAGCAGATAGAAGCGATCAAAAAAACCGTCGGGGGTGACCACGTCATAGCCGGCGTCTCTGGTGGCGTCGATTCTGTTGTAACGGCCGTCCTGCTCCACAAGGCCATTGGCAAACAGCTCCACGTGATTTTTGTTGACCACGGCCTGCTTCGGGAAGGCGAGAGGGAAGAGGTCATATTCACACTCACAAACCTTGGTCTGGACCCGATTCTTGTTGGCTGTGAGGACATTTTCCTGGACGCTCTCAAGGGTGTCACCGAGCCGGAACAAAAAAGAACAATCATTGGCAGGCTCTTCATCGAGGAATTTGAAAAGGCCTGCAAGACAATCCCAGGCGTCAAATGGCTGGCGCAGGGGACGCTCTATCCAGACGTGATCGAGTCGTCTGGAGGCGTCTCTGGCCTGGCCGACAAAATAAAGAGCCACCACAATGTTGGCGGCCTCCCCGAGAGGATGAACCTGAAGCTCATTGAGCCAATGAGAATGCTCTTCAAGGACGAGGTGCGCCACCTTGGCAGGGAGCTTGGCGTCCCCAAGCACCTGACCGACAGACAGCCGTTCCCGGGCCCGGGCCTCGCAATCAGGCTCGTTGGCGAGGTGACAAGACAGCGTCTTGATATTCTGAGAAAAGCCGACGAGATCGTGAGGGAAGAGATCGCAGGCGACGCAGACCAGTATTTTGCAGTCCTCTTGCCCGTCTCCTCCGTTGGAGTCCAGGGTGACGAGCGGTCATACAATTGCGTTTGCGCCGTCAGGGCCGTCTCCACAACAGATTTTATGACGGCCTCATGGACAAAACTGCCCTACGAAGTGCTGGACAGGATTGCAACCCGCATCACGGGAGAGGTGAAGCAGATCGGCAGGGTGGTTTTTGACATCACAAACAAGCCACCAGCCACGATCGAGTGGGAGTGAGAAGTATCAGTGTCATTTTTGGACACTAATTTTTGGAGCAAATTTGCATAATTGGGTGTTTATAATTAGAATGATGGAGGGAAAATGAACAATTGCAAAACAAAATTGAAATATAGCCACAGTTACTTTTGTGTGGAGTGCTCATGAAGAAATTGAAGGTATTTCTTGTCATTCTGGTGTTGGTAGGGTTGATTGGACTTGTGGTATACCTCTTTCTGATTCCCAAGAAAAATAGCGACACAGACATATTCTTTAATGCCACAGTCAAGGCAGAGTGGGTACCATACAAAAAGAAACCAGATATAATATTGTCTAAAGATACAACATATATTGGGCGTTATTGGCTCGGAGATTTGGATTATATGCTGCTGATACTCGACAATACAAATCACACACTCAATCTGTTCTCTGATCCAACACTTGAAAAAATCATAAAACGAATTCCATTGCCTGGCCCTGTCTTGTCCTGGCGCAAGGGTAATTTTTATGTCAAAATCAAAAACCCCGAAAATCCCAATGATGATTACAATGATTTGCATGACCTTTATGCCCTTGTCTGCAAAACAGAAAGCACAAACAAACTTGTTACAATAGACTGCAAAGCTGGAGATATGTTGGATTTTAAGACCAGAAGCATTCGTAACATTACTGATATGAAAATCTATAGCTCTTTTGATATAGGTCCAGCAAACCGCATCATAGATATCATTATCCCGGATCCTGAGGGAAGAAGTTACCATGCAATTGATACTCGTGTCCCCATAGAAAAACTGGTAATAATTTGCCAGTTCCCCGACATGCAAACGCTTTCATATTATTCAACAAACGGACACCTGTTAAACAAGCAGGTCCTGGACAGAAAAATGAAATTCAGCATTAATAGCTATGGCTACAGCAACAAAAAGGCCTATGATGGTTCATCCATTTTAAATTGCATATTTAAAGGCACACAGCTTGAAATTTCCAGTAAGGCCCCTCTTGGTTCCACAAAAGACATATCGAGTGGCACGTTCTGTGCTGAAGTAAAAGAAAATGAAACAATAAACTATCCATCGTATCTTAGGGTTTTTTATGATGATGAGGTACTTTATGTTATAGCTGGGAGTTTTACGCCATTGCGCTATGAGCAAAAGGAACTGAGCGAATCAACTGACGGATCATTTTTTGCTCTTGAAGATAAGGTTTTGTTTTTTCCTCAAAACCCTAAACACAAGGAGGTTCCCACACCAATAACTGTTGATTCTGGATTGTCCCGCCATGAACCTTTCTTTTCCAATACTGATTTTTACCATGATGATGAAACTATTACAGCATTCATTGAAACGGGCACATCAGGTCAAAGAATTGATGCATACATAACAAATCTTATAAGGCACGAGAAATTTATCAAAATCAAAAGCGATTGGTTCCAGCCGTTTGATTTTGCAATCAATCTACCAATGCACAGGATTTATCTATACTCGGACAAGGGTTACTATAAAATTGACATCCCAACAAATATTTTTAATACAGCTCGTTTTACCGAAAACCAGGGCGACAAATGATTTATGGATTAGCCTAGCTTCCTACCTCCCCCACACAGTCACGGCAATGGCCTTCTGGTGGTCAAGAGCAACAGGAGTACCATCAAAAAGAGGCCTTGGGTCTTTATCATACTCAGACAAAACAGACTTCTCCCTATCCATTAACCCATTAGACTCAACAACAAGAGCAAAATACTTCCCTTCACCCTTCTGATTGTTCTCAAGTAAAGGTAGTTCAGGAACCTTAAAAGTAATCTCCTGTGACATCCCTGGAAGAAGAGGCCCTAACTTATGTCTCGGTTCATTCAACTTGGCAAACACAGGTGCCTTCCCATCATCCCCCCAAGAAACCAGATACACCTCCCCTTTCAATACAAGGTCTCTTCCATCCTCCCTTGTGTTTTTGAACTCAAAACTTACCTCACCTGCTCCATCCTTGCCATCGCCGCTCCCCTTTGTTTTTTTGACCGAGAATGATGGGCAAGGGGAGAATGTTGAGTAACCACCATTCTCTGACATGACCACGTTGTTGTTGAAGATCGCCATTTCATCCAGGTTTGAATATAGACCTGATAACATCTTCTGGACAATTTCCCCTTTATCAATATCTGCCATGAGTTCCCCAGAAACAAGAATGTTCCCGATCTTGAGCGACTCACCCACACGGTCCTTTATTGTTGCTATCTTTTTGAATTCCCCCCTCTCGGAGTCAATAAATACAATCCCGTCATTATATTGGACAAGCAAACCCCCTTCGCAAAAACAAAGAAAATCGCCTGGATATGTGTTCTGGAAATATGTTCTCAAGCCAAAAACGGTTGTTCCTGAAAGCACAACGCAATCTTCATTTATTAGAGCCCTGGAGTAAGATTGTTTGTGTTTGAAAAATTTTTTGGTGTTCTTGTCTGTTCTGCTAACCGCTAGCCAGTAATGGTCCCCGGCATCGGTGAAAATCCACCTGTCATTTGCCAGCAATATCTTCTTCATGTCTTTTCTGGTGGATTCAGTCTCGCTTACCTGTATCTTATCGATATTGCCAGTTCCCAGATCAATGCAGGATACCGAAGCTCCATTGTAATTTACAAAAAGGGTTTCACCATCATAGGCATAGCCAGGATGTATGTATTCACTCCATTTGTCCAGTTTGTAGGTTTTGGTTGTCCCGTCTGTGCCTGTCAGTACTGGCCCATCACCTTCACCATTTTGCGGGACCCAAACAATGCCGTATTTTGTTGGGACAAGATTTGGGGTGAAATTCTCAGAGTGGCTGTAATCGATGTATTGGCAACTCGAGAGTATTTTTTCTTGCGAGCCGAAACGGGAGATTGAATTTTTCAGTTCGCCATCTTTGGCATAGGTTGGCCAGAAGGCGTAAAGATCATCTGGGTCATCCACAAACCGTATACTGTCTGGGAATGGGCTCCTCCAGAGCGACTTCCCGCTTGCAGGCTCAATCTTTTCTATCCCGGCCGGGGAAACATAATAGATAAATTTTCCGTCATCAAATATTTCAAAATCTCGCTTCTGGTAGAACAAGGGCCTTGAGAACAGTATTTTTCCTGTCGCAATGTCGAATCCGAAAATTGAGAGCGGATTTGTTTTCATCCACCCGTAGGCAGTGTTTTGAGTTATGCCTAAAATGCCACAGCTGTTTGGTGGCAATGGATTTGGCATACCTTCATAGGCAAGAACAACTTCCTTCCTTTTTTCACCAGTAAATTTGTTAAAGTATATTGCTTGATCGGGCTTAGAGAGAAACCGCTGTATTATTCCTATCTCATCCTTAAGGATAAATGGGAGTCCCTTTATTGGCAAATCCCACAATAACCTTGAGCACCCTTCAATAGACACCACAAAACAGTTGTCTATTATGGCCACCTGGTCATCTTTTATGAAAGACGTTGTTCTATTGGAATCTATGCCCATGATGAAAGAAAGGGGAGCTGGCGGATAAGTACATTCCAGGACAACTATTCCTGTTGCCTTTTCAATAACCATCATGCCTGTTCCGCCATGAAAAACTATGCAAGAATCAGACAATTCGTCTATTCTATTATACTGATTGAGTTGATCACGCCTCCAGACAATCTTGCCTTTGTAAATACCAGTTATTTCCTCACCAACCAGGCAGACAAAATCATTCCCAAAAACGAACGGCTCGTATTTGGTGAGTAAGTTGCCTGCCATGTTGAAACCCTTGTTGTGGAGAAATGGTTTTGATGATATTGATGCGTAATGTGTAGAGTAAGAGTATGTGTTGAAAGAAAAGGCCATCGGTTTTGTGCCGATTACAAGGCCAGTATTTTTGTCTATCTCGGTTGCGCCGGTTTTGGAGTAGACAGTCAGTGTGTTGTCTGTGACCTCTATGTGTTCTATTCCTGGAATGCTTTTCTCCGGGAGCATGGGAGGGTAGGAATCTGTTTTAGAGTTTGTGCCACTTGTTGGCATGCAAACCAGAAAAATCACGATAATGATTTTTATCAAAACATTTTTCATTGCCCGCTCTTCCCCTCTTCCCAGACATAAAAACTTTCTTGTCGCTTCATTTCATAATACCAAGCCAAGGCCCCCACCGGTTTATTATTCATAAAGCTGATCTGGTGTTTTTCAATCCAGCAACATTTTGGAAAAACCGGTAGCACCCCCCCTTATTATTCGAGGTATGCAGTAGCGATTGAAACCCCCTGTGCTCACAGTGAGCACAACTTATTTTCCCCACACAGTCACGGCAATGGCCTTCTGCTGGTCAAGAGCAACAGGAGTCCCATCAAAAAGAGGTCTAGGGTCTTTATCAAAATCTGAAAGAATGGAGCTTTTTGTGTCTAACAGACCATTAGACTCAACAACAAGAGCAAAATACCTCCCTTCACCTTTCTGATTGTTCTCAAGTAAAGGTGGTTCAGGAATCTTAAAGCTAATCTCCTGTGACATCCCTGGAAGAAGAGGTCCTAACTTGTGCCTTGGTTCATTCAACTTGGCAAACACTGGTGCTTTCCCGTCATCTCCCCAGGCAACCAAACATGCCTCACCCTTCCAGACATCTGCGAGACCATCTGTCCTTGTCATAGCGAACTCAAAAGTAACGCTCTCTTTATTAGCTCCAGATTCTGGCTTGGTTTGTTTGATTGAAAATGAGGGGCAAGGGGAAAGTTGCATTAATAAACCATTATTTTTTGTCACAAGTGAGTATGGATCAGTTTTATCTGACTTGTAAATGTCATTTAGCATTCCAAGGAGGTTCCTTTGAAGATAGGAACCGTTGGCGCTCATTATTCGACCATAATTGGTGATGAAACCATTCACGTACTGCGAATCTAGATCATACAAACCTTCTGTCATTGTGGTGCTAGTTTTCTCGCCGCTGTCTACATCGAGGGTATGCAAATTATTTTGCCAAAAACTTACAATTTTTCTACCCTCCATTCCGGCAAATCGCCCATCAAGGCCAAGTTCTTTTTCTTGCAAAGGCAAGAAAACCCTGAAATCTGTTACGACAATATCATCAAAAACCCCAATGAGATGTTCCTGAGCGTTTGTGTTCATCCCTGAATCAAGGAGCAGCTCTCTAGTCTTGCTATTGAACACTAACAAACGACTGCTCCCACCATAATCAAACTGAATGGCAATTAGCTTTTCAGAAACAAACAGAGACAAGTTTCTACATGTTTGCTTTTCATCTTCAATATTTGTTTGGTATACCATTGATCTACTATCGTTAATATCAATCTTTTTTACCCATTGCGATGTAGCGATGTACAATGATTCATCAATATAGTTTGAACCAAGAAGCGATTGTGAATTTGTTGGAATATCGATGCAAAATTCGAAATAAGGTTTGGTGGAACCAAGTTTATGTTTTGACAATCTACCCTGAATTAAATATGAAGGGTGGCTTGTTAGTTCGCTGTTGCTATCGATGGCAGTTTTTAGGCTGTAAGCAACAATTTCGTTGTCCTTGAGCAGGTATTTATCTGATGCAGGAAGTTTGGTCATTGATGTTGGCACAATATTAAAGTTGCCATCCAGCAAGAATCCAACCATATCGCCGTTTTCAGATGATTGCAAAATGACAGCAAAATCATCCGAATCATTCAAGACAATTGGATGCAGGGGGAACCTTAAAAACTTCTCTGTTTTGAAATTGTGCAGGTTTACTATCTCTGCAAAATCCATTGTTCTATACAGTCCTTTATCACCAAAAAAGCTCAGCTCTGGTATTGGTTTCTTGCTCTCGTCATACCCTCTCTCCCAGACTGCGATGCCAGAATTCATCTCGATGATCCTGTATGATTTGCTATTTCTGCAAAGAGCATAGTCATTGAATGAATCCAGTATTTGCCAGCTTTCTGGACTATCCTCTATGTTTACTTGTTTTATCTCTAGTAAACCACCGTTTTTTGACAATCTTGCTCTTGCTGGTGTGATTGCGCTGACCCCGGAAGAATACGAGTAATATTCTATGAAATCCTTTTTTATTTTGATAATCCTTACTGGTTTTTGTATGTTCGGGCTATTGAGTTCGGATACGAGCTCTCCTTTACTCAAGTCAAAAATTACATTTGTCGACACAAATAATTTACCGTCACATGCGAATTGGTCGCCAATCTTTTTTATATCCAGGCTCAATTTTCCCATTTTAATTTCCTGGATTCCGCCTGAGGTTAGTACAAATCGATTTGATAAGACTGCAATCAAATTCGTATTCTCTAACTGGCCCAGTTTTTCAAGCGAGGTGGCATCGTAAAATAATATGTTGCCAGTTTTATCGTTGCCTTGCTGGTTGTATCGTAGTAGTAGGTTTTGCCATGGCAAATAAACACACCCTGGCCCCACAATTGAAGACAAGATGTCATTTTTCATTACCATTGCTGGCAATCTATAACTTTCCAGGAAGTTGGGTGGCGTAGGTATAGGCTTCTCATTTGATAAATATGCTTGCACAATTTTAAATGTGTTTGATCCATCCCGCCGCATTATCCAGTTTTCACCAAGATCTGGATAAGCGGCCTCGGTTTCTAGTTGTTCATTTAGAGTCAATCCGCCCAGTTTTTTTGTGCTGTATGGCTGAAGAACGCTTATTTCACCGCCGTATATTTGCATTCTTGATGGCAATATTGGTACAGACAGATTGGTTTGGCTTTGTGTGTGATCATATGATAGGCCGAAAATTATTGATGATGCCAATATAATAACGAGCAGCTTTTGCTTCATCTACCTCCCCCACACAGTCACGGCAATGGCCTTCTGCCAGTCAAGAGCAACAGGAGTCCCATCAAAAAGAGGCCTGGGATCTTTATCATACTCAGAAAGAACAGACTTCTCCCTATCCATTAACCCATTAGACTCAACAACAAGAGCAAAATACTTCAAATTAGAGAAATCTTTTGTTTGTGGCATGCTCTGTATACTTGAATCCTTGTCAGGAAGCTTGAATGTCAATGTTTGTTTCATTCCAGGCAATAATGGTCCTATCTTTTGCTTTGATGAGTCCAATTTTGCCAGTGCAGGCGCTTTTCCATCATCTCCCCAGGCAACCAAACATGCTTCACCCTTCCAGACATCTGCAAGACCATCTGTCCTTGTCATAACAAACTCAAAAGTAACACTCTCCTGGTTAACTTCAGATTCTGGCCTGATTTGCTTGATTGAAAATGAGGGACAAGGTTCAAAATGAGTTAAGGTACCCCCAGGGATCGTCGTGTCATTTTTACAAGATAGTAGATTTTTTTGTGTATCACTCTTGAATGAAAACCATGTTCCCAGCTGTTTTTGTACCCATGAATTATCGATCAACCTTATATTCCCATCTGGTGTAAGAATACCATTGTTGAACCCAAAAGATGGGATTGCAGATTTGTAAATGTCCGATATTTCGATTGTTCCTGTATCTTTTGTCGATAAATCAATAAATTTGGTTTTGCTATTATCGCTAAATATAGCTTTACCATTCGAAATGCCGATAAATAAACCATCGCCACCTATAACTGTATCATCATTTAAAAAATACACTCCTGATGGTGACTCCATGATTAATGTTTCACCAAAGAGGCGAATTTGTGGTTTGTTGACATAGGGGCCTCCCAGTTCAAAACGTTTGTCAAAAACCAGGTTACCATTGCCCTTGTCAAAACAAAGCAGCCAATTGGTTTTTCCTGGATGAAGCAGAAATACTCTATCATTGGAAATCAGCAGAGATGGTTTTCCTGAAAGGCCATCAGGTGGATTTTTGGCCCTGAAAAAATCTCCGCCAACATAATTGCCGCCTTGAATGAAACTTCCTTCCCTACAATCGAATACGCTCAATTCACCATTCTTTCTTACCATGTAATACTTGCTGTCTGCGAGAGCACTTGCCATATAACCTTCCTGGGGCGTATCAAGTGTGAATGAATAAGTGGATGCCGCTTTTTGTGAGCCAAGCTTATTGCATGAAATATCGGTTGAGTTTAAGTAGAAGAGTGGACTATTATTGCTAACATATGGATTGGTTGTAGTTGTAACCGCATATATTGTGTCACCTTCCAGATAGTACTCTGTTGCATCCGGGATCTTTGTTTGAGTCCAGGGTATAACATTTAGACCATTGTCCAATTTGTAACCTAGCATGCCATCATCAAGTTGAGGTAGCAAGACAAAAGTATCTTTCCCGTCTGATATAAATTGTGGATGTATAGGGAAATTGATTCTGCTTGCCTCCTTCATTCTATTTATTTCATAAATTTGCGCGCCTTTTTCTGATCTCAATAGCAGCTTGGAACCTATGATGTCAGCCTGGATTGTTCTGGTTTCTGAAAAATTTGCTTCAAATATTATCGCTCCAGATGACATCTCGACGAGTTTGTAAGCTTTATTTCCGTATTTACCGAATGTTGCATTGCCAAAACATAAAGCAAAATGGCCATAAGTACCTTTGATTATATCGTGTGGTACGATCTTCGTTTTAATGATTTCGAGAAGAGAACCACCCCTGGCAATTCTTTTAATAGTTGGCGAAACCTTGCCAAATTGGCCATCTTCCAAGTAATAACTTTCTATTCTGTTTTTATAGATCCGAGATGGTTTGAAATTCATTGAAGATATGTTTGCGATGATGCTTCTTTCTTTTATGCCATAGATCAAGTCATTAGTGACAATTATTGCTCCATCGGACATCAAATTGTTGCCACTTAATTGAAAAAGTACCTGGCCATTTTCCAAATCTACAATTTCTTTTCCATTGATTAAGGCAATATTTTTTGCTATCCCGCGAAGATCTTCTATTTTTCCACCATATCCAACAAGTTTTTTTAGATTGGTGTCATTGAAGAATAAACACTTGTTTGTACTTTCGGAATAGATAAAAAGGTCTAATGTTGGATTATAGCGAACATTTTTTCCAAAAAGAATAGCCGATTTCAAACAAACATTGTTTTCCTCTCCATTAGAATCAGAATAGGAAGAATTCATGATTTGTATAATATCTGATTCAGGTTTTGAATCGTGTTTAATATTGAATATCGAATTCAGATGATCGCCTAGATTGTAAAAAATATTATTATAGGGCTGTAGAGGTTTTTTTGTTGCCTGATTTAATTCTGGATCCAGAATGATACCTTCTACATTGTATCTGTCGTATGAATCATTTATATCAATGGCGCTATACGTGATATCAATATCTCCACCATATGAACAACTATTAGTTGGCAGTATGGGGAAAATGTTCTGCTGGTCAGTTTTTGCAGTCGCCAAAGTTGAGCACGATAATACCATCAATGCTAGCATCGATAACGCTTTATATTTTGTATGCATTTATTCTCCTAAGCCTTTTTGCATAACAATCCCTCTCCATTTTCAAGATGACCAAAAGCCTGTTTGCCCTTGGCGCAACTCATACCATTATGATTTTATTCCTGTTTCTAATACCCTCCGGGTTTTTTTCTGG
>Ga0208196_1000841_pt1 | contig 36884 bp, 44 predicted proteins | sample AD_JPNNA7_MetaG_FD_184443 | JGI IMG/M metagenome (GOLD analysis project Ga0208196, IMG submission 184443) | Active sludge microbial communities of municipal wastewater-treating anaerobic digesters from Japan - AD_JPNNA7_MetaG (SPAdes) (version 2) | ecosystem: Engineered > Bioreactor > Anaerobic...
CAAAATAAAAAATTGTATCAGCGTTCATCAGGTTTTTTCCGCATTTTTTACAGTAAAATGAAGGAATGGGAACCCCCCACGAACGTTGACGGGATAAGCACCAGTCAGGACGTGTTTCTACCATGCCTTTAAATCGCAATTTTCCCCATTCAGGTATCCACTGCGTATCTTCAATTGCCTGTAATGCAATATTGCGCATATCATTATGATCGATGAGCAAAAACCACTGTGCAGTAGCTCTGAATATAAGCGGTTGTTTGCATCGCCAGCAATGCGGGTAGGAATGCTCTATGTCATTGGTAAAGATTAAAGCATTTTTTTCTTGTAAAAGTTCAATTATTTTTGGGTTAGCATCAAAGACATTGATACCCTTCATTGGTGCAAATTCATCGGTAAATTTACCCTCATCATCCACAGGACAGAATACATCCAGCCCATATTCAAGCCCTGCAATGTAATCCTCAAGCCCATGCCCTGGTGCAATATGCACAATGCCGGTACCCTGTTCCAGAGTTACAAAGTTGCCCAATATCACTTTTGATTCCCTGTCAATAAAAGGATGATATACTTTTAACAGGCGGATCATTTCACCAGTAAGAGGTGTTTTTTCACCAAGCTGTATACCTGTTATACTGGTAAAACTCTGGGCAAGTCCATCAGCCATAATAAAATATTCATCATTGCTCTTATAGGCTGAATAATCAAAATCAGGATGGAAACACACTGCTAAATTAGCGGGCAGTGTCCATGGTGTCGTTGTCCATACTACAACGTAAAGATTATTTGAATCAACTCCCTTAAACGAAACTGATGATGGATCAACCTTAAACTTAACAAAGATTGAAGGTGAGCTGTGCTGGTGATATTCTACCTCGGCTTCAGCTAAAGCGGTAACGCAGGTAGGGCACCAGTAGATAGGCTTTTTACCTTTGGTGATAAATCCGAGCTCAAAGAGCGATGCAAATATCTCAACAATAGTTGCCTCATAATCTGATGACATGGTTAAATAAGGATTATGGTAGTCACCAAAGACGCCCAATCGTTTAAATTCATCACGCTGGATATCAATAAATTTTTGTGCATATTCCCGGCAAAGTTTTCGTATCTGCTGTTTTGGCAATGTTTTTACTTTGTCGCCTAATTCTTTTGAAATCTGTAACTCAATAGGAAGACCATGACAGTCCCAGCCGGGGACATACGGAGCTTGAAAACCGGTCATTGTTTTATGTTTAATGATGATATCTTTAAGAATTTTATTTAATGCATGCCCAAGGTGTATATGTCCGTTTGCATACGGTGGACCATCATGCAAAATATACAGTTCATTCCCTTCGCGGGATTTTAGAATTAATTGATAGATATTGTCTTTTTCCCAGCGTTGTAAAATGTGAGGTTCCCGTACCGGAAGGTTAGCCTTCATAGGGAAATCACTTGAAGGAAGATTAACAGTTTTAGAATAATCCATTGATACCTCGCAACACAGTAGTAATGTGAAATTCAGTGATAGTGCAAAAATACATTTGTCAATAGAATTTTAGCAATTTATAAATACATTTTAATGATTTTTATAACAGCCTGTGATATAAGATACACTATCACATAACTTCTGTTTTTTGTATATATTAATTTTATGGATATTGTTAAAAATGTTTTTATGGTATTAGCAGATATTAAATAGTTTTACTACTGGTGTGTCAGTAGTTTAGTAACCATTAACGTTTTTTTTGGCGATAGTTATTGTGAAAAAATTTTATATATTCAGGATATACTAATGATACAATTAGATTTTACCAAACTGGATGGATTGGTTCCAGCAGTAGCTCAAGATTATAAAACGGGTGAAATTTTGATGGTTGCCTTTATGAATGAAGAGGCATTTGAGTTGACACTTAAAACAGGTATTGTTCATTACTGGAGTAGATCCCGCAAAACGCTATGGAAAAAAGGGGAATCCTCGGGCAATGTACAGCAGGTAAAAGAAATTCGTATTGACTGTGACAACGATTGTGTATTATTAAAAATTAATCAGATTGGTGATGCAGCATGCCATACAGGATACCGTAGCTGTTTTTACCGTGTTGTGGAAGGGGATGGGCTTACCATTGATGGCATAAAGATATTTAATCCTGAAGATAAATATGGAGATAAAAAATGAGCCTTATCAAATTAGGTATTCCTAAAGGTAGTCTGGAGAATGCTACCATTGAACTTTTCAAACATGCAGGCTTTACCATATCAGTATCATCGCGTAATTACTTTCCAAGTATTGATGATCATGAGATTTCCTGTTCCCTCATTCGAGCGCAGGAGATGTCAAAATATGTTGAAAGCGGGGTTCTTGATGTAGGATTAACCGGGCTTGACTGGATACTTGAAAATGAGTCAGACGTGGAGGTGATTTCGGACCTTATCTACTCAAAGGTGAGCGCAAGGAAAGCTAAATGGGTGCTTGCAGTTCCCAATGATTCACCAATAAAGACAGTAGAGGACTGTGCAGGCAAAACAATATCAACTGAGCTTGTCAATTTTACACGGAAATATTTCAGCGAGCGGAATATTCCTGTGAAAGTTGAATTTTCATGGGGTGCAACTGAAGCAAAGGTAGTTGAAGGGCTTGTTGATGCAATAGTTGAGGTTACCGAAACCGGTTCAACAATTAAGGCACACGGGCTAAAAATCATCTATACATTGCTGGAAACCAATACCAAGCTTATTGCCAATAAAAAAAGTATGGCTAATCCGCAAAAACGCGCAAAGATAAAACAAATTGCTCTATTGCTAAAAGGTGCACTCAATGCCAGCAATCTTGTTGGTATTAAAATGAATGTACCCGAAGAGAAGCTTGATGTTGTTATAAAGCTTATTCCAAGCCTTACGTCTCCAACGGTATCTAAACTATATAATGCAACATGGTTTTCAGTTGAAAGCGTGATAAATGAATCGGTGGTCCGGGACCTTATCCCCAGGCTTATTAATGCCGGCGCTGATGGAATCATCGAATATCCGCTCAACAAGGTAGTATCGCAGGAGGATGTTTGTTTATAATAACCTGCGACATTTCAATGTTACAGGAATTTCATGGAGCAGGAATTCATACGTAAGGGCAGGCAGTTTGTTAAGTCATGTGCTGCAACATTGCCTCTACCCCGTTTCTATAGAGATAATTACCGGTATATATCTATAGCACAATGGATAGCAACCGCATCGTCGTTTGTGCGGTATTGCTCTCGTTGCATGTATAACAAAGGTACAGCATTGGGGCATAGCTTTTATCATGCAGAAAAAGTAGCTATTGAATCAGCAGCGATAGTTCTTAAAGAGAGGGGGGCCTCAGAACATTCGATACATTTAGCAGTATTGGCACTCATGGCAGGATATTTCCATGATTATTTCCGTGAGATGAGCGATCATCCTTCAAAAGCTGCAGAATATGTGCAAAATCATTTTTACCATTTTATTCCGGAAGATGATGTGCTGGCAATCTCATTTGCCATACAAAATCATGAAGCATTTAAAGAGCATCAACAGGTGGACAATGACGATTTAATGCTTTTGTCTAATGCACTGTATGATGCTGATAAATTTAGGTGGGGTCCGGATAATTTTTTATACACAATATGGGATATGGTAGCCACGTTGCATATTTCGCACAATGATATAGTAATGCATTTTTCAGAAGGGGTGGCACATATTGATACAATACGGCATACATTCAGATCAAAAACTGGCATACAGTATGGTCCAGAATTTATTGATCATGGGCTGGTCATTGCAAAACAATTAAAAAATTATTTAGAAGCAAAAGAGTAGTGAATGTTGTTGATAACGTATGCTGTGCTTATTGATGACTTATTGATGAATGATATACATCCTTACTATATACTTTGGTGATTATAATGGGCACAATTGCAGCTATGTTTTTTCTTTGACAGTAACTATCGAAAAGATACATCCTTTGTATTATAGTTTTGAAAACCACGCTTTATGCAATTATACAATAACAAAAGGTGTGCTTGAAACGCAGAAGTATATTAATAAAAAACTTGACAAAATACCATATTTTTCAGGGATACTTAAAGAAAGTAGTATATAATGTTTAATTCAGGTTTGCCCACGTAGCTCAGTCGGTAGAGCATTTGCATGGTAAGCAAAAGGTCACCAGTTCGATTCTGGTCGTGGGCTATTTTGTTATTTATTAAAAAATTTGTATTTTTTTTAATTTGAGCAATTAATTGCTTGACGCAATGTGCTATATTTATAGCGTGCTTTCATATCTTTAAAAAGCATACACATTTTCAGTAATTGTTAAACATTACATAACGCAAAAAAATACTATTACATTAACAGGATGTCATTATGCGTGAAGTGATATTATTATCATGTAAGGATTGTAAAAATCGCAACTATGCCACAAAGAAGGATAAGAAAAAGCAAACCGGCAAGCTTGAGGTGATGAAATATTGCAGGCATTGCAACAAGCATACATTGCATAAGGAAACGAAAGCATAAGGTGGGCGATAGTGTTTAATAAAACCATACAATTTGTTAAAGAATCACGTGATGAGCTTAAAAAAGTTTCCTGGCCTGAAAGGGATGAGGTTAGTGCATTGACCATGGTGGTTCTTATAACTGTTATAATTACTTCACTTTTTTTATGGCTTGTTGATGCTACCTTGATGAAAATTGTTTCCCTGGTGATGAAATAACTATGATAAAAGGTTGGTATGTAATACATACTTATTCGGGTCATGAGAATAAGGTTAAGCTGGCTTTAGAAAAGAAGGTGCAAAATCTGAATTTAGCTGATAAGATATTTCAGGTTAAGATTCCAACTGTTGAAGAACATTCAGTTAAAGATGGGAAGAAGGTTATAAAATCCAAAAAAATATTTCCGGGATATGTTCTTGTTGAAATGATTATTGATGATGAAACGTGGATGGCAATAAAAAACATTCCGGGAGTTACAAATTTTGTAGGTTCGTTTGGAAGTGAGAATCCAAGGCCATTATCTGAAAAAGAGGTTGACAACCTGTTCAATAAAATGGGTGAGGTTACCACTAAAGATAAGGTGTCGGTTGTTATGGATTTTTCGGTAGGAGAGCACGTAAAGGTTGTTGATGGTCCATTTAAAGAATTTACCGGTGTTATTGAAGAGGTATATCCAGAGAAGGGCAGGTTGCGCGTTAAGGTTGAAATATTTGGCAGGGGGACGCCTGTTGAATTGGACTTTGTGCAGGTAGGTAAGATATAATAATAGTTATATAAGGGTTGATGACAATGGCTCCAAAAAAGAAGAAAATAGTAACTCAGATTAAATTACAGATTCCTGGTGGACAGGCAAATCCTGCACCACCGGTAGGGCCTGCTCTGGGACAGCATGGGCTTAACATCATGGAATTTTGCAAGGCTTTTAACGATAGAACAAAGGATCAGCAGGGTACCATACTGCCGATAATTATTACTGTATATGAAGACAGAACATATACGTTCATTGTTAAAACACCGCCAGCAGCTGTATTGATTAAAAAGGCTCTTAAGTTGGAAAAAGGTTCTAGTGAACCTAATAAGAAGAAGGTTGGTACCATTACACAGTCTCAACTTGAAGAAATTGCTAAATTAAAAATGCCGGATCTCAATGCTAATGATGTTGAGGCAGCAAAGAAAATCATTGCTGGTACGGCGCGTTCAATGGGAGTTGAGGTAAGTGGATAACATAATTAATATAATTAATTAATAATGAATTATTTGGGGTTTTTTATGAAGCGAGGAAAAAAAATTACTGATGCAAAGGCTAAGGTTGATAAGACCAAATTATACCCGATTGATGAAGCATTGTCATTAATGAAAGAATTAGCCTTTGTAAAGTTTGATGAAACAGTTGAGGTTGCAATAAAAGTTATCCATAAAAGCTATCAAAATGTACGTGGTTCCGTGGTATTACCGCATGGCACTGGTAAAGAAATAAAAGTGCTTGTGATTTGCAAAGGTGATAAGCAAAAAGAAGCTTTAGAAGCAGGAGCTGATTTTGTAGGTGCAGAAGATGTTATCGAGAAGATAAAGAATGGGTGGCTTGATTTTGAGGCGGTTGTTGCAACCCCTGATATGATGAAAGAGGTAGGAAAGTTAGGCCCTATATTGGGTAAAAAAGGGCTTATGCCAAAACCTAAATCTGGCACCGTCACTGATGATGTAAAAACAGCCGTTAAAGAGCTTAAGGGTGGAAGGGTTGAATACAAGGCCGATAAGACCGGGGTTATCCATCTTGGTGTTGGTAAACTTTCATTTGAGCAACAAAAGCTTGCGGAAAACATTAAATCGTTCTATGGCCAGGTTGTTAAAGATAAACCCTCTGATGCAAAAGGAAACTATATTCGTTCTTTTCATATATGCTCAACAATGGGGCCAGGCATTAAAATCAATTACAAGGGGATAGAACGGTAATGGTTAAACAATATAAAATAGATTCTGTTAATGAATTAAAAGAAAAACTGAATTCAAAAAAGAATATTATATTAACACATTATTCCGGTATCAAGGTAAAAGATCTTTATCAATTGAGGAAGATTTTGCGGGATAAAGGTGCTGAGTATAAAGTAATTAAAAATAATTTATTCAGAAAAGCATTGAAGGATAGCGGATATCCCCCAATAGATACACATCTGACAGGTCCTATTGGTGTGGTGTTTGTTGATAAGGAATTGAGTGAAATAGCAAAGGTATTAAAGGATTTTCAGAAAGAGCAGGATAAATTTCAGTTTAGCGTAGCAATAATGGATAATGTTGTATATTCTCAAAAGGATGTACAACGAATTGCAGAATTACCCCCCAAAGAGGTGTTATTGTCGCAGGTAATGTCGCTTATCAATGGGCCTGCTACAGGGACAGCTATTGCAATAAATCAAGTTATGGCTTCCCTTGCCAGGGGTATTAAGCTTGTAGCACAGCAAAATGCTTAGCTTGTTATAGCATTTATATAATCAAGGGTACATAATACTTATCAGAATTGTAAACATTATGGAGTATTGGTTGCCCTTATAAGTTTTTACGACAAATGTTCGTATTAACTTCAGATTCACTAAGTATAAGGAGTGACATAATGGCAAAATTATCAGTACAGGAATTGTTGGAAGCAATTGGTAGTTTAACGCTTGTTGAAGCCGCAGAGCTTGTGAAAGCCATGGAAGAGAAGTTTGGCATTTCAGCAGCTGCACCAGTTGCTGTTGCAGCTGCATCTGGCGGGAGCGGAGCAGGTGCAGCAGAAGTTGAAGAGAAGACTGAATTTGATGTTATTCTCACAGGTTTTGGTGATAACAAGATTAACGTTATCAAGGAAGTGCGTGCCATTACCGGTTTAGGCTTAAAAGAAGCTAAAGATCTGGTAGAAGCTGGAGGCAAAGCGGTTAAGGAAAAGGTTTCTAAAGAAGAAGCCGAAAAGATTAAAAAGCAGCTTGTAGAAGCTGGAGCAACAGTAGAGGTTAAGTAACGTTTATTGACGCAAAAATATCTTGAAAAGATTATTGTAATACTGTATACTGAAAATAGTAGTAGGTTTGGTTGCGATGCAATCAAACCTACTGGTGTTTATGTTTTTGTAATTTACTATCAATAACAATAAAGCGATGTTCTGCATTTGAAACAGTGCCCCAAGATATATGAATAAATGATGAATAGTTACTATCAAACAAAAACAATTATATTTTTTTATGTTCATTGTCTGATTTATTTATATGTATGATAAATTTTATATCAGGTGTATACTATGCAAAAACAACAAAAAATTATACGTTTTGGTAAAATAAAGTCAGGCATTGGATTGCCCAACTTGATCGAAAATCAAACTGAGTCGTTTAAATGGTTTTTACAAAAAGATGTTCCACCTGCAAAAAGGAAAAATCAAGGATTGCAAAATGTATTTCTGGAAACATTCCCTATTGTCAGCCCTAATGATGATATAGAATTGGAGTTTGTTGACTATGATTTAGGGGAGCCCAAATATAATGTTCAGGAATGTAAAGAGCGTGATGTAACCTATGCTGCACCACTGAAAGCAACGATACGCCTTATAAAAAAGGATACCATGGAAGTCAGGGAACAATCCGTTTATATGGGTGATATCCCCTTGATGACAGAGAGCGGAACATTTATCATCAATGGAGCAGAGCGTGTTGTTGTGAATCAGTTGCATAGATCACCAGGGATTTTCTTCTTCTGGGATGAGGCTGAACGAATGTATAATGCACGTATCATCCCCGATAGAGGATCGTGGCTGGAATTTGAAATGGATCATAAGGGGCTTATTGTCGCTCGCATTGATAGAAAGAAGAAATTTCCTGCAACGATTATATTAAAAGCTCTTGGATACAATACAAATGAAGAAATACTAAAGCTCTTCTATGCTACAAAAATAGTTACGCTTTTAGAAGAAAAAGATTATGAATCGTTGAAAAACAGACGAGTTGCCACTGATATAGTAAACCACGAGACAGGTGAAGTGTTCTTAGAAGCTGGTGAACGTATTACTATTGACTATGTTGATATTTTACGGGATGAAAAGGTTAAGGAAGTTGAAATAATTGAATTTCCCAAAAACAAAGATGATGCCTATCTGATTACCTCGCTGGAAAAGGATGATTGTAAAAGTTCCGAAGATGCACTGTTGAAATTACACCAGATGTTAAGGCCTGGTGAACCAACCAATATTGACAATGCACGGGAAATATTTAACAGATTATTTTTTGATCCCAGAACCTATAGTCTTGGTGGTGTTGGGCGTTATAAAATTAATAAAAAGTTTGGATTTGATATGAAAGAGGTGAGTGAAGATTACCTCAGAAAGGACGATATAGTCATGACAATGAAATATCTAATCAACTTAATAGCAGAGGTTGAAGGATATATTGTCGATGATATTGACCATTTAGGAAATAGAAGAATACGAACTGTGGGAGAGTTAATACAGAATCAAATAAAGATTGGGTTCCAGCGTATGGAACGTGTTATCAAAGAGCGTATGACAATACAGGATGTTGATGTTGTAACACCTCAGGCGCTTATAAGTATAAAACCAATCACTGCAGTCATTAATGAATTTTTTGGCTCAAGTCAGCTTTCACAGTTTATGGATCAGACAAATCCTTTAGCTGAACTTACCCATAAACGCAGATTAAATGCGTTAGGCCCTGGCGGTTTAACACGGGAACGTGCTGGTTTTGAGGTGCGTGATGTGCATCCTTCGCATTATGGAAGGATGTGCCCTATAGAAACGCCTGAAGGTCCTAATATTGGTTTAATTATTTCAATGAGTACCTATGCACGTATCAATGAGTATGGATTTTTGGAAACACCATACCGTGTTGTAGAAAATGGGCGTGTTACCGATAGAATAGAATATCTTACGGCCGATGAAGAGGATAAGTATTTTATTGCTCAGGCAAATGCGGTTATTGATGAAAATGGGAAATTTGTAGATAAACTTATCCCATGTCGTCACAGGGGTGATTTCCCTTATAAACGTCCTGAAGAAATCCAGTATATGGACGTATCACCTGATCAGGTATTCTCAGTTTCCACATGTCTTATTCCGTTCCTTGAACATGATGATGCCAACCGTGCGCTTATGGGTTCAAATATGCAAAGGCAGGCTGTGCCATTACTAACAGAAGAAGTACCGCTTGTTGGAACTGGCATGGAAGGTCCGGCAGCAATGGATTCGGGTGTTGTGGTAAGGGCTAAACGAGCAGGTGAAGTTATCTATGCTGATGCAAAGTTTATACGTGTTAAGACAGGAAACGGGGAAATAGATGAATACCAACTGTTAAAGTTTAAGCGAACAAATCAGGGAACATGCTTCAACCAAAAACCAATAGTAAAAAAAGGACAGAAGGTAAAAGCAGGTGATATCATGGCAGATGGACCAGCTACTGATCAGGGAAAGATGGCACTTGGTAAAAATATTTTGGTAGCATTTATGCCATGGATGGGATACAACTTTGAGGATGCTATCCTGCTTTCAGAACGTCTGGTATATGATGATGTCTATACCTCTCTTCATATTGAACAATTTGAAATTGAAGCGCGTGAAACAAAGCTGGGAAGAGAGGTTATCACTCGTGATATTCCTAACTTAAGCGAAAAGGCTTTTAGAGATTTAGATGAAAATGGTATTATTCGCAATGGAGCATATGTTGCTCCAGGGGATATTCTTGTTGGAAAAGTAACTCCTAAGGGCGAGCAGGATCTTACGCCAGAATATAAACTGCTACATTCGATATTTGGTGAAAAAGCACGAGAGGTTCGGGATACATCGTTGCGTGTCCCTAATGGTGTTGAAGGGATAGTTATTGATGTAAAACGTTTTTCCAGGGAAAATGGTGATGAATTAGCGGCAGGTGTTGAAGAGCTTGTTAAAGTTTATATTGCATCAAAACGAAAAATTTCGGTAGGTGATAAGATGGCTGGGCGCCATGGGAATAAAGGAGTTATTAGCAGGATAGTACCCGTGTATGAGATGCCGTATCTACCTGATGGAACACCAATCGATATAGTTTTGAACCCTCTTTCAGTACCATCACGAATGAATTTAGGGCAATTACTGGAAACTGAATTAGGATGGGCGGCTAAAGAGTTAGGATTTATTGCAGAATGTCCTATTTTTTATAGTCCAGAAGATGTAGAAATAAAAGAGCTGTTGCAAAAAGCTGGACTGCCTGTGACTTCTAAAACGGTTCTCTATTCAGGACAAACAGGTGAAACTTTTGAAAATGAGGTAATGGTTGGATACATCTATATGCTGAAATTAGCTCACATGGTGGATGATAAGATTCATGCGCGTTCTACTGGACCATATTCGCTGGTAACCCAGCAGCCGTTAGGTGGTAAAGCACAATTTGGTGGTCAGCGATTGGGTGAGATGGAAGTGTGGGCGCTTGAAGCATACGGTGCAGCTTATACACTCCAGGAGCTTCTGACAGTGAAATCTGATGATATGTTAGGCAGAGCTAGAATATATGAAGCTATAGTTAAGGGAATTAATACAACGACCCCTGGCATTCCTGAGTCATTTAATGTATTGATACAGGAATTGCGAGGGCTTGCACTTGATGTGCGAATTTATGACGAAAATGGCAATGAGATAAATCTCTCTGAGTGGAGCGAAGGCTTCACCAAACCAAAACGAAAAATCAAGCTTGAAACACTTGAAAATGAGTAACAACGCTTCAAAAATTATAATAAGTAAGAAGGTAATGCAATGAGAGATTTTAATGATTTTAACTCAATTCAAATAAAATTAGCTTCCCCTGATATGATTAGGGAATGGTCATATGGGGAGGTAAAAAAACCTGAAACGATTAACTATCGAACCTTAAAACCTGAGCGGGATGGCTTATTCTGTGAAAGGATATTTGGAACAACTAAGGAATGGGAGTGCTATTGTGGCAAGTTTAAATCTATACGATATAAAGGTGTTGTTTGTGATCGTTGTGGTGTTGAGGTTACTCATTATAAGGTGCGACGTGAGCGTGGGGGTCATATTGAATTAGCCTGCCCTGTGGCACATATTTGGTATTACCGTTCTGTTCCTTCAAGAATAGGATTACTGTTGAATTTAACGGTCAATGAATTGAAGTCTATCCTTTATTATGAAAAATATGTGGTGCTTGATCCTGGTGATTCTGAATTAAAGTATGGAGATGTCATAGATGAAGATACCTACAATCATGCATATGAAGAATATGGAGATGAATTTGGCGCTGATATGGGTGCTGCGGCCATAAAGGAAATGTTACGGCGCATAGATCTGGATGGTGAGGCGCGAGATTTGAGAAGTAAGATTGCAAGTCAGGATAAGCTGAAAGTTGATAAAAAAGATATTAAACGCCTGGAACTTATAGAGGCATTTAGAGATTCAGGAAACAAGCCAGACTGGATGGTACTTGATGTTGTACCTGTTATACCTCCAGAGCTTAGACCAATGGTTCAGCTAGATGGTGGGAGGTTTGCAACATCCGATCTTAATGATCTTTATAGAAGAGTTATCAATCGGAACAACCGTTTAAAACGGCTATTGCTTTTACGAGCTCCTGATATTATTGTACGCAATGAAAAGCGGATGCTGCAGGAAGCTGTTGATGCACTGTTTGACAATAGTAAGCGCAAGCGTGCAGTTAAAGGCAAGGCAAACAGGCCATTGAAATCGCTGAGTGATATGTTAAAGGGTAAGCAGGGAAGATTTAGGCAAAATCTTCTTGGGAAACGTGTTGATTATTCAGGGCGTTCGGTTATTGTTGTTGGTCCTGAGCTTAAATTGCATCAATGTGGGCTTCCAAAAAAGATGGCGGTTGAACTTTTTAAACCATTTATTATGAAGCGTTTGGTTGATAAAGGTTTTGTCCAGAATATAAAATCAGCCAAAAAAATGGTTGAAAATGAAAGACCTGAAGTTTGGGAGGTTCTGGAAGAGGTTATTGCTGAACACCCTGTATTGTTGAACCGTGCTCCCACATTGCATAGATTGGGGATACAAGCATTTGAACCAATATTGGTGGAAGGAAAGGCAATTAAATTACATCCACTTGTATGTCATGCTTATAACGCTGATTTTGATGGTGATCAGATGGCAGTTCATGTGCCGCTATCTCCGCGTGCTCAGATAGAATGCTGGATATTGATGCTTTCTGCAAATAATCTACTCAACCCTGCAAATGGACAGCCTATAGTAACGCCTACGCAAGATATAGTATTGGGTATTTATTATTTAACGTCTGAATTGAAAAGTAAATCTGAACATTTACCGTATTTTGGTTCAATGGATGAAATATTATATGCTCTGGAATATAAGCAGATTAAATATCGTTCCAGAATTAAGTATTTGAAGGATGGAGAGTTCATTGAAACAACTCCAGGGCGGTTAATCTTCAATGAAAAGCTTCCCGCTGGCTTCCCGTTTGTCAACTTTACCGTTAATGATAAGGAACTATCAAAAATAATTTCAAAGATATTCAGAGGGTATGGTCCAACAGCAACTGTTAAGGTGCTTGATGATATCAAAGAGCTGGGATACAGGTTTGCTACCTATTTTGGGCCTACTATCTCTACCAGTGATGTTAAAGTGCCTGAAATGAAAGAAGAGTTAATTAAAAAAGCTAATGAGATGTTAGAAAAAATTGAAAATGAATATCGTGATGGATGGCGCACCAATGAAGAGCGATACAACAGAGTTATAGACTTGTGGACAAAAACAAATGACGATGTTACAAAGGTTATGTTCGATGCGATGGCACAGGATGCCGATGGCTTTAATCCAATTTACATTATGGCACAATCAGGTGCAAGAGGCAGTAAACAACAAATACGACAATTAGCTGGTATGCGAGGATTAATGGCAAAACCCAGTGGTGAGATTATTGACGTGCCCATTAAATCAAACTTTAAGGAAGGGCTGACAGTTCTTGAATATTTTATTTCGACCAATGGTGCACGGAAGGGATTGGCAGATACTGCTTTAAAGACTGCAGATGCTGGGTATCTTACCCGCAGACTGGTTGATATAGCTCAGGATGTTGTTATAACCATGGATGATTGTGGCACATCAGTTGGTATTGATGTTACTGCTATAAAAGAAGGTGATGAGGTGGTCGAATCAATTGGTTCAAGAGCTCTGGGCAGAACATTACTCTATGATCTATATCATCCTGTCACCAATGAGAGTATTTGTAATAGCGGGGAGCTTATTACTGAGGATATAGCGGAGGAGATAGATGAGTTAGGGCTTGATCGTATAACCATACGTTCTGCGCTGACATGTGAAGCTCGTCATGGAGTATGTGCACGCTGCTATGGAAGAAATTTAGCAACTTCACGAATGGTGGATATTGGTGAGGCTGTTGGTATCATTGCTGCACAATCAATTGGCCAGCCTGGAACTCAGCTTACCATGCGCACCTTCCATATTGGTGGAACAGCTTCACATTATGTGGAGGAAAGTGAAATTAGTTTTAATTATCCAGTGTATGTAAAAGAAACAACCTTTAAAACTGTTAAAACTGAAGATGAAAAAGGTGAAAAGAAGACTATTTCTGTTAGACGTGGATACATTATAATACAACGGTTGTTAGAAGAAATCTCTGCAAAAAACGGTGATATTTTGGTTAATAATGGAGATAGAGTTTATAGTGGGACACCAGTAGTCAAGAAACCCGACGGGTCCTTTATTACTACCTCCAAAGCAGGTATTGTAAAGTTGGATAAGTCAAGAATATATATTCTGGGCGAACAAAATATGATCCCGGTTAATATTGGATCAACTATTTATTGTAAAACTGATAAAATATATCCTGTAGATCCTCAAACAGGGAAAACAGAGATGCTGGTTGGTTTTGATCCGTGGTTTGAACCGATCCTGACTGAAATCAATGGGAAAGTCAAATTTATTGATATAGAAATTAACAAGAGTATGCGCGAGGAGATAGATCCTTTAACTCACCAGCTCAAACGAATCATAGTTGAAACAAAAACCGAGAAATTACAGCCGGCAATTGAAGTATCTTCTGCTGAGGAATTATTCCATTATCTTTTGCCTAAAGGTGCACATTTGTTTGTTGATGATGGCATGTCAGTAAAAGCCGGAACTGTGTTGGCAAAGATTCCAAAAGAGGTTGAAAAAACAAAAGATATTACTGGTGGATTGCCACGGGTTGCTGAATTGTTTGAAGCTAGAACACCAAAAGAAAAAGCAACAATATCAGAAATTGATGGGTATGTCAAGATTGGCGATACAGTAAAGAATAAACGTAAGATTATTATTACTGCTGAAGATGGAGACTTTAGAGAATATCAGATACCGGCATCAAAATATTTACGAGTACAGGACGCTGATTGGATCAATAAAGGTGATAAGATTGATGATGGACCAATTGATCCACATGATATCCTTGACATAAAAGGACCCCGCGAATTGGAGCAATTTCTTGTAAATGAAATACAGGAGGTTTACAGATTGCAGGGTGTTCAGATTAATGATAAGCATATTGAGATAATAGTACGGCAGATGTTGCGAAAAGTTATTATTGAAGATCCAGGGGATACAAGCTTTGTTGTTGATCAGATTGTTGATAAATTTGAGTTTGACGATGAAAATATCCGTGTTGAAAAGGAAGGTGGCAAGGCTGCATCAGCAAAGCCAGTGCTTATGGGGATAACAAAGTCGGCTCTTAATACCGAGTCATTTATATCAGCAGCATCATTCCAGGAAACTACCAGAGTTTTAACGGAAGCAGCAATTAAAGGTAAGATTGATAGGCTGCGAGGTCTTAAGGAAAATGTTATTATTGGGCATTTAATTCCTGCTGGTACAGGAGTACGTGATTACAACAGGGTAACCGTTTATCAGAAAATACATGGTGATTTAGATGGCGTTGTAAAAGAAACCGAGGAAGAAATTTCTGTAGAGAAGTAAATTTTCTTGACAATTAAAAGGGTAAAATTGATTAATCACATTCAGTTAAAATATGGAAGTGAGAAAATTATAATATTATAGTGAACACTAATAAATGATGATAAGGAGATGGAATGCCTACAATTAATCAATTAATAAGGAAAGGGAGATCAGAAAAAGTAAAAAAAACAAAATCTCCGGCATTAAAAAGCTGTCCCCAGAAGCGTGGTGTTTGTACCAGGGTGATGACCGTAACACCTAAAAAACCAAATTCAGCGTTACGAAAGGTTGCACGTGTTCGACTTACTAATGGGATAGAGGTAACAGCATACATTCCGGGTATAGGTCACAATTTACAGGAACACTCGGCAGTTTTAGTCCGTGGTGGAAGGGTGAAGGATTTACCCGGTGTCAGGTATCATATAGTACGTGGTACATTGGATTCATTAGGTGTTAATGACAGGAAGAAGGGTCGTTCCAAATATGGCACAAAGAGGCCTAAAGCATAAATGATATCGAAACGTTGTTACTTTGATGGAGAAGTAATGTTTAGAGATGTCCATACAAGTGATTTGAAAATTTGTAATAGCGAGGTTTAAGAATGGCACGAAGGCGTAGACCAGCAAAAAGAACTATCTTACCGGATCCCAAATATGGAAATATAGTTGTTTCAAAGTTTATCAACTCTATGATGACAGAAGGGAAGAAAGGTGTTGCTGAAAGAGCATTTTATAAAGCCCTTGAATTGATAGGACAACGCACCCAGAAAGATCCTATTGAAGTATTTATAAATTCACTGGAAAATGTTAAGCCGCTTGTAGAGGTTAAATCACGAAGAGTGGGGGGGGCTACGTATCAGGTACCAGTTGAAATACGTCCTGAAAGAAGACAGGCATTAGCTATTCGATGGATTGTTACTCATTCACGCAACCGGAGCGAGAAAACCATGTTCCAAAAATTAGCCGGTGAGCTATTAGATGCTTTTAATAATACTGGTACATCAATCAAGAAAAAAGAAGATACTCATAAAATGGCAGAAGCAAATAAAGCGTTTGCACATTATAAATGGTGATATATTTACTTATTCAGGCTTTTATAGTATAATAATAAAAAAATACCAGGGGTAGCCCCCTGGTATTTGGTGCTTTAGCTTAAAAATAAATATTTAAAATACATTGATGATTAAGTGTTAATTATGGGAAGAGAACTGCCAATACACAGGACCAGAAATATTGGCATCATGGCGCATATTGATGCCGGGAAAACTACATTAACTGAACGTATACTTTACTATACCGGTAAAACCTATAAGATTGGTGAAGTACATGACGGGACTGCTGAAATGGACTGGATGATACAGGAAAAAGAACGTGGCATTACTATAACAGCAGCAGCTACCACAACCTACTGGAAAAATACACGAATTAATATTATTGATACTCCAGGTCATGTAGATTTTACTGTGGAGGTTGAGCGCAGTTTGCGAGTTTTAGATGGGGCTATTGCTGTATTTGATGCAGTAGCTGGTGTTGAACCGCAAAGCGAAACGGTATGGCGGCAGGCTGACCATTATAATGTTCCACGTATATGTTTTATTAATAAAATGGACAGGGTAGGAGCTGATTTTGAACGCTGTCTTACCATGATAAAAGAACGATTGTATTCCATTCCCCTTCCATTGCAGATACCCTATGGGAAAGAAGATATTTTTAGGGGTGTTATTGATCTGATACAAATGAAAGGAATAATATGGACTGATGCATCAGGTGAGCACTATGAATATACCGCTATCCCGGATGAATTGCAAAGTGAAGCCCAATACTATCGTGAGCACCTCATTGAAACAGTAGCGGAACATGATGAGCAGATTCTTGATAAATATCTGGCAGGAGTTGAAATAGATGAACAAGAGTTAAAAAGAGCTATCCGCACTGTTACAATAAAATCAGCATTATTTCCTGTTTTTTGTGGGAGTGCATTAAAGAATAAGGGAGTGCAACCATTGATTGATGCTATTGTGGATTACTTACCCTCGCCCAAAGACATCCCTTCAATTAAAGGGAATGATGCCCACCATGATGATGTTATAGTGGAACGCCATCCCGATGATAAGGAACCATTTTGTGCTCTTTGTTTTAAAATCATGACTGATGCGTATGTGGGAAAATTATGCTATGTACGTGTTTATTCCGGGCATGTATCGGTAGGTGAATCCATTCTAAATGTCAACAAACAAAAAAAGGAAAGAATACAACGCATATTACGAATGCATGCAAATGACAGAGAAGATATTAAGGAGCTATATACTGGTGATATAGCGGCGATTGTTGGTTTTAAATTTGCTCAAACTGGTGATACTATTACTTCAATTGACGCACCGATAGTATTAGGAAAAATGGAATTCCCCGAACCGGTGATTTCTATAGCCATTGAACCCAAAACAAGAGCTGATCTAGAAAGGTTGCATATGATATTAAAACGCCTTGTTGATGAGGACCCTACCATTTTTGTTAAAGTTGATGAAGAAAGTGGGCAGACTGTTCTTTCAGGAATGGGTGAGCTTCACCTAGAGATTATAGTTGATAGATTGCAAAGGGAATTTAATCTTCCAGTTAATATAGGGAAACCACAGGTTGCCTATAAAGAGACAGTTTCTACAACTGCAAAAGCTGAGGGTATTTTTGAAAAGGAAATTGGAGGTAAATTACAGTATGGACACGTTTTGCTGGAGGTTAGTCCATGCGATAGTCACTTTGAATTTATATCAAAATTAGATAGTGCGGCTATACCAGATATAATTATTAAAGCAATCGAAATGGGATGCAGGGATGCGCTTAATTCCGGTGTTATTGCAGGATATGAAATGACCAGAATACGGGTGATAGTGGAAGATGCTAAATACCGTGAAGATGTATCAGTAGAGCATGCATACAGGATTGCTACGACAATGGCGTTTAGAGATGCTGTAAAAAAGGCAACTCCTGTGTTGTTAGAGCCAATTATGAAACTGGAGGCGGTAGTTCCTGACGAATATATGGGTGATATTATCAATGATATCAATGCACGAAGGGGGAAGATAGAACATATCGACATACGAGGTATGTTGAAAGTTATTGATGCTTATGTACCGCTATCAGAGGCATTTGGGTATGCTACGGCAGTACGTTCGTTGAGTCAGGGTAGGGCATCACACACACTGCAGTTTAACCATTATGATGTAGTGCCACAAAATGTTATGGAGAAAATAATAGGGAGTTACTATAGACCTGTTTAATGAATCTGATATTATAAATGGTATTAATTAATTTTTATTTTTTTTAAAAAATATTTGATATTTTTAAAATTACGCAATAAATTAGTTGACAGATATAGCATATATTTTTTAATTCACACACTTCCACCTTTTGTCCCTCAATAGATGATGTGGGAGATTGTGTTATATAGAGTGAATACATTCTTGTAATTGAAGATTGTTAAAATTTTATTATATCTATAGTAAAGTAGAGTATGCTTAATCTGTTTTTTTTTGCTAAGTTGAAAATTATTATTTTGATGAAGGAGATAACAAATGGCAAAGGCAAAATTTGAACGAACAAAACCGCATGTCAATGTTGGTACTATTGGTCATATCGATCATGGTAAAACAACATTAACCTCTGCAATTACAAAGGTTTTGACAGCAGCGTATGGCGGTCATAATAAACCTATTGATTTTGATCAGATAGACAATGCACCTGAAGAAAAAGCAAGAGGTATAACGATTGCCACGTCGCATCAGGAATATGAAACTCCTAATAGGCATTATGCGCATGTTGACTGCCCTGGCCATGCTGACTATATCAAAAATATGATAACCGGTGCTGCCCAGATGGATGTTGCAATATTAGTTGTTGCTGCGACGGACGGCCCAATGCCACAGACAAAAGAACATGTCTTATTGGCACGACAGGTAAATGTTCCTTATATTATTGTTTTCTTGAATAAAGTTGACATGCTTGATCCGGCTGATAGAGACGAGCTTGTTGAATTGGTTGAAATGGAGATCCGTGATTTACTGAATAAATATGAGTTTCCTGGCGATACTATCCCCATTATTCCTGGTTCTGCACTAAAGGCAATGCAGTGTGGTTGTGGGAAAGCGGATTGTGAGGCATGCGGGCCAATACTTAAATTAGCTGAGACGCTTGACACTTATGTGCCTGAGCCAAAACGTGACAAGGATAAACCGTTCTTGATGCCTATTGAGGATGTATTCTCTATTACAGGACGCGGTACGGTTGTAACAGGAAGAATTGAGCGTGGAATGGTGAGAACTGGTGATGAAGTTGAAATTGTAGGTTTTGGCGAAACAAAAAAGTCGGTTGTTACCGGTGTAGAGATGTTCAGAAAGATACTTGACGAAGGTATGGCTGGTGACAATGTAGGTTGTTTGCTACGCGGTATTGGCAAAGAAGAGGTGGAGAGAGGACAGGTATTAGCAAAGCCAGGTTCTATAACTCCCCATAGAAAATTTGAAGCAGAAGTATATGTCCTGTCAAAAGAAGAAGGTGGACGTCATACGCCATTTTTTACTAATTACCGACCTCAGTTCTATTTCAGAACAACTGATGTAACTGGTATAATTCAGCTTCCTGAAGGTGTTGAAATGGTTATGCCGGGTGACAATATTAAGATGACTGTTGAGCTTATTACTCCTGTTGCTATGGAAGAAACACTTCGTTTTGCAATTCGAGAAGGTGGTAGAACTGTTGGTGCAGGTGTAGTTGCCAAGATATTAGAATAAGACTGTTCTATTTAGTATGATAGCAATGGTAGTAGTTGTCAGGCTGGTATATATCAACCTGACAATTGTTTAGAATAGTATGCAAAATGATAATTGGTGGTGGGATTGTAGGGATACAATCAGGGAACTGGATGATTACTACTATATTAATTTATGAGGATATAATAAGGATATTACAGTGGCTAAGCTTGCGGGACAACGTATAAGAGTGAAATTACGATCATTTGATCCATATTTATTAGATCAATCAGCAGCTAAGATAGTTGCGACAACTAACAGGAGTGGTGCAAAGGTTGCAGGGCCTATACCGTTACCTACACGTATTGAAAAATTTTGTGTTTTGCGGTCTCCTCATGTTAATAAGAAGTCGCGTGAACAGTTTGAAATCCGAACTCACAAACGCTTAATTGATATTATTGATCCAAATTCCGACACTGTTGAAGCGCTTATGAAATTAGAATTGCCTGCTGGTGTTTCTGTAGACATAAAATCATAAATTCAACATTGATATGATGTTAGTTAAAGAGCTCTTTTAGAAGAGTGTGGTTGTCTTATAATTGATGTATGGGATGGGAAAATGAAAAAGGCGTTAATTGGTAGAAAAATTGGGATGAGTCAGTTGTTTTTAGATGATGGGACGGTAATCCCTGTTACTGTATGTGAACTTGGTCCTTGCGTTGTTGTTCAGAAAAAGACCATTGAAAAAGATGGATACAATGCTTTAAAATTGGGGTATTGGGAAACAAAACCTCACCGTCTTACTAAACCTATAATAGAGGATTTGAAGAAGAAGAATCTCCCAATTGTTAAAGTGTTTAAAGAAGTTGATATTTTTGATGAAGATTTAATTGAAGGAAGTATAATAACCTGTGATGTCTTTTCTGAGAACCAGATAGTGGATGTATCCGGTACATCAAAAGGTAGGGGTTTTGCTGGGGTTATTAAAAGGTACGGGTTCCATGGCGGAAAAGAAACGCATGGTTCAAATTTCCATAGAGCACCCGGATCAATTGGTGCGAATACATACCCGGCTGAGGTGTGGAAGGGGAAAAAGCTTCCGGGCAGACACGGTGGAAAAACTGTGACCGTTAAAAACCTTAAAATTATAAGGATAATGAAAGATAAGAATTTGGTTATTATTTCAGGTGCTATCCCGGGTACCGTCAATTCTATTATTACAGTACAGAGTAAATAGGCAGGATTGTTATGGTTGTTGATGTTTATACACTTGAAGGAAACATAAAAGGGCAGATCGAGCTGAATGAATCCATCTTTAATGCAAAGATTAATGATGTTTTGATGTATGAATTGATTAAAGCAGCTAATGCCAATTTGCGGCAGGGGACACACGATACAAAAGAGCGATCGTATGTATCGGGTGGTGGAGCAAAACCATGGCGGCAAAAGGGAACGGGAAGAGCACGCCAGGGTAGTATACGTGCTCCGCAGTGGAAAGGTGGTGGTGTTGTGTTTGGACCTCATCCAAGGGACTATCGCATAGAATTGCCAAAAAGAATTAAACATGAAGCATATCGTTCTCTTTTATCAATGAAATTTAAAGAGGGTTCTATAAAGATAATTGAGGATTTTAAAGTTGTAGATGGTAAAACAAAAGAAGTTGCTGCCATTGCTAAAAAGCTCAATATTAGCAAAGGAGTACTTATTACTGATATTGAAGACAATTTATTGAAACGTGCAATACGAAATATACCATGGTTTTTATATAATAATGTTAATCGTTTGTCTGGCAGGGATATTTTTTATACAAAGACTGTGTTAATTACCGAAAACGCAGCAAAGATTATTAATTCGAAATATGCAAAAGGTGAATAATTATGAATGCCAATGATATTATTATACGCCCGGTGATTACAGAAAAAGCAACGGAAATGGCAAAGCAGAATAAGTATATATTCAGAGTTCATAAAAAAGCTAATAAGGATATGATAGGGCGTGCAATAAACAGTATCTTTGGCGTTATGCCTGTAAAGGTTAATGTAATGATCGTAAGAGGTAAGCGTAAGCGTGTACGTTATAATTATGGGTATACGGCTTCATGGAAAAAAGCGATCGTTACATTAAAAGAAGGCGAGAAGATTGATGTTTTTGAAACGAAATAAGGAATTATCAGTATAGCGATAAAGGTAACGAATATGGGTTTGAAAAAATATAGACCAATAACACCGACATTACGATATCAAACGGTTTTAGATTACAGTGAGATTACTACTGATGAACCATTGAAGTCATTAACTAAAGGTAAGAAAGGTTATGCTGGTAGAGGCTTCAAAGGACAGATCTCCGTTCGCAGAAAAGGAGGTGGGCATAAACGGCGGTTCCGACTCATTGATTTTAAACGTAATAAGTATAATATTGAAGGTAAGGTGTCTACTGTCGAATATGATCCTAATAGAAGTGCTAATATTGCCTTGATAATCTACAAAGATGGGGAGAAGCGATATATTGTTGCACCTTTTTCTTTGAAAGTAGGGGATACAGTAGTTTCAGGGGATAATGTTGAAGTAAAACCTGGAAATGCTATGCCCTTAAAAAATATACCAGACGGTACGTCTATCTATAATATAGAATTACATAAAGGCAAAGGTGGGCAGTTGGTGCGTTCTGCTGGAGTAAGTGCAGTCATTACCGCAAAAGAAGGGGAATATTGCTTGATAAAACTACCATCAGGTGAAATCAGAAAAATTTACTGTGAGTGTTATGCTACAATTGGTGAAGTGAGCAATAAAGACCATATTAACATTGATATTGGTAAGGCTGGTCGCAACAGATGGATGGGTAAAAGACCTAAGGTACGTGGTGTTGCAATGAATCCTATTGATCATCCTCTTGGAGGTGGCGAAGGAAAATCATCGGGAGGGCGACATCCCTGTTCTCCTACTGGCAAGCCTACGAAAGGATATAAAACACGAAAGAAGAAAAAATATAGTGATAAAATGATTATTAAACGAAGGAAGTAAGCTATGGCTCGTTCATTGAAAAAAGGACCGTATGTTGACATAAAGCTGTTTAAAAAAATTGAAGAAATGAACTCAACCAATGCAAAGAAGGCAATTAAAACATGGTCACGAAGATCTACCATATTTCCGGAGATGATTGGACATACCATTATGGTACACAATGGGAAAAATTTTATACCGGTGTACGTTACTGAGAATATGGTAGGGCATAAATTGGGTGAGTTTGCACCAACAAGGACATTTAGAGGCCATGCTGGCAAAGATGACAAGGTAGCGAAAAGAGGCAAGTAAATGGAAACGAAAGCAGTATCACGATATAACAGGATCTCTGCGGTGAAAGCACGGTTAGTTGCCAATGAAATAAGAGGTTTTTCATTTCCTGAGGCTATTGATATTCTGAGGGCAATACCGCGTAAAGCATCAAAGCTTTTAATGAAAACACTCTATTCAGCAGCTGCAGGTGCAAAGTATCGCAATCCTGAGATACGTGAAAATAATTTATATATCAAGAAGATTGTAATTGATGAAGGTCCAACAATGAAGCGGTTCAGGCCAAGGGCTCGTGGGAGGGCTTCGCGCATACGCAAACGATTGAGTACAATTGAGATAGTCTTATCTGATGAAAATTAATGTAAGTTTAAGGTGTAATAATGGGACAGAAAGTTAATCCAACAGGTGTAAGAGTAGGCATAATCAGAACATGGGATTCTGTTTGGTTTAGTGAAAAGGATGAATATCGTAAGAATCTCCATGAAGATATTCAGGTTAGACGATATATAATGAAAAAGTTTAAAAATGCAGGGATTGCAAAAGTTGGTATTGAGCGATTTCCTGATAGAGTCAATGTTTATATTCATACAGCAAGGCCAGGGTTGTTAATTGGAAGAAAAGGTGTAGATATTGAAAATCTGAAAGTTGATTTACAAAAGAAGATTAACAAAAATGTTAATATATATGTACAGGAAGTTAAAAAGCCAGAAAAAATTTCTAAATTGGTAGCAGAACAGGTTGCTTCACAAATTGAAAATAGATTTCCTTATAGAAGAGCTATCAAGCAGGCTATTACTGCAGCCATGCGAAGTGGGGCATTAGGTATCAAGGTTAGTATATCCGGACGGTTGAATGGGGCTGAAATGGCCCGATATGAATCGTATAAAGAAGGAAGAATACCATTGCATACACTGCGTGCTGATATTGATTATGGATTTGCTGAAGCATTAACAACATTTGGTCTGATTGGCATTAAGGTATGGATTTACAGTGGTGATGTTCTCTCAAATGCTGGAGAGCAAGAAGAAGATAAATTTGCATTACGAAAACAATCACGATAATTGATGAAGGTATAATATTATGTTAATGCCTAATAGAACCAGGTATAGAAAAGTTCACCGTGGACGTATGAAAGGAAAAGCAACACGTGGTTCAACAATACATTTTGGTGAATTTGCTCTAAAAACGATTGAATGCGGTGAAATTAATTCCCGACAGATTGAAGCTGCCCGTATTGCAATTAGTCGTAAAGTAAAACGTGGCGGTAAATTATGGATAAGGATTTTCCCTGACAGACCATTTACCAAAAAACCGGCTGAAACTCGTATGGGTAAAGGTAAGGGAAATCCTGAAGGTTTTGTTGCGCGGATTAAACCTGGAAGAATATTGTTTGAAATTTCTGGTATTGATGATGCCATGGCGCGTGAAGCATTGTCATTAGCTGCACATAAATTACCAGTCAAAACCAAAATAATATCAATACATGATAACAATTAGTATTGGAGTTGATCAATGAAAGGTAAACTGGATGAACTAACGGTAGAAGAGCTTAATAGAAGTTTGCGTGAAGCAAAAGAGGAATTAAGGAAAGAACGTTTTAAGAGAACAGTTAGCAGGGTTGAAAATCCAAAAAAAACCATGCAACTGAAGAAGCAGATAGCAAGAATATTAACGGTGCTACGTGAATATGAATCAGGCACAAGAACAGCAAGAAGTAAATAATTTTGGTGGTAACAGCTATGCAAGAAAACAGCAGAAAACAGATTGTTGGTAAAGTTATAAGCAATAAAATGAACAAGACGGTAGTTGTTGAAATTGAGAGAATGATGATGCATCCTAAATATCATAAGTATGTGCGAAGAACCAAAAAGGTCAAAAGCCATGATGAAAAGAATGAATGTTCAATTGGTGATATAGTACTTATAGAAGAAACCAGGCCGTTATCTAAAGAGAAAAGATATCGTTTGGTGAAGATAGTTGAAAAGGTAAAATAGGGTTAGTGCTATGATTCAGGTACAAACAATGTTAGAAGTTGCAGATAATAGCGGTGTGAAACGAGTTCAGTGTATAAAAATTTTAGGGGGAACTCGAAGGCGTTATGCTTCGGTTGGAGATGTCATTATTGTTGCCGTTAAAGATGCACATCCATCATATGGATTGAAGGATTCGACAGGGAAAAAAGTCCATACAAAAGCTGTTTTGAGGGCAGTTGTAGTAAGGACAACCAAGCCGGTACGGCGTTCTGATGGTTCATATATACGGTTTGATGATAACGCCGTTGCAATTATTGATAATAAAGGCGAGCCTCGAGGTTCTCGTATTTTTGGTCCTGTAGCTCGAGAGTTGCGGGATAGAAATTTTATGAAGATTATTTCATTGGCACCAGAGGTTTTATAAAGGATTAAGCTTATGATAAGAACAATATTAAAAAAGAATGATATGGTAATGGTTATTACCGGTGCAGATAAAGGTAAACGCGGTAAAATACTTTTTGTAGACAGAAAGCGAGGAAGAGTGGTAGTTGAAGGTGTTAATGTAAGGAAGAAATTTGTACGTCCTTCACAGGATAATCCTAAAGGGGGGCAGATAGAATTGCCATATCCAATTAATATCTCTAATGTTATGGTTTTTTGTGATAAATGTAAAAAAGCTGTTCAATTGGGTATGAAGATAGATGGTGACACCAAATATCGAATATGTAAAAAATGTGGCAAACGAATTGATTAGTGAGGGTAATGATGGCAGCACGATTGCGCATGGCATACGAAAAGGATGTAAAAAAAAGAATGATGGATAGGTTTAAATATTCATCTGTTATGCAGGTCCCAAAAATTGAGAAGATAGTATTAAATGTTGGTGAAGGTGAAGCTCATTCAAATCCTAATCTTTTGCAGTCTATTATTAATGAACTATCACTTATAACCGGGCAAAAGGCTGTTAAAACAGTTGCACGAAAATCAATTGCTGCTTTCAAGATTCGTGAAGGTTATGATGTTGGTGCTCGTGTTACATTGCGAGGCGATAGAATGTATGAATTTTTAGATCGACTTATCAATGTAGCCTTACCGCGAGTCAGAGACTTCAGAGGACTATCGCCAAACTCTTTTGATAATGCGGGGAATTATAATTTTTCTGTTAAAGAACAGATAATATTCCCAGAATTAAATCTGGACAAAGTTGAGAAGATTTATGGGATTAATATTACAATTAAAACCACTGCCAGAAATGCTAATGAAGCCAGGGCATTACTGGAAGAATTCAGATTTCCATTCCAAGAAGCGAGGTAAGTTGAGGTGGCTAGCGAAAGAATGTTTGCAAAGGCTAGAAGAGAGCCTAAGTTTAAAATTCGTTACAGGAATCGATGCAAAATTTGTGGTAGGTCTCGTGGGTACTATCGCCGTTTTGAACTTTGCAGGATTTGCTTGCGAAAGTTGGCGGGTGAAGGTTTGGTACCAGGCGTTAAGAAATCGTCGTGGTAAAATTTAAAAGAGGTAAATAAGATATGAGTTGTGTTTCTGATCCAATTGCAGATATGTTGACGAGAATGCGGAATGCAATTAATGCAGGACATGTGAAGGTTGATATACCATCATCTAAATTGAAAATGGCTATCGCAAAGATTTTAAAAGATGAAGGATTTATTAAAAATTTTAAGTTAATTGATGATAATAAGCAAAAACTTTTGCGTATTTATCTGAAGTATAGTGCAGATAATCAGTCGGCGATTATTCGGCTTAAACGGATAAGCTCGCCTGGAAGAAGGGTATATCTTAAAGCTGAGAATTTACATCCGGTTTATAACAATATGGGCATTATAATATTATCTACATCAAAAGGTATTATTACCAATAAAGCCGCCAAACAACTTAATATTGGTGGTGAAGTTTTATGCGAGATATTATAAGGGGCAGCAGGATATGTCAAGAATAGGGAAAAAACCGATAGTGATACCGAATGGTGTATCCATTGATATGCAGAATAATAATTTAACCGTTAAAGGACCTCTGGGGGTACTTCAATATCAGTTGCAGGATGTGATAAATATTGCAATTGAAAATAACACTATTGCTGTTTCAAAAAAAGATGAAAAATCTAATGACAAAAAAGTTAATGCATTGTGGGGCTTAACCAGGGCATTAATTAATAATATGGTAATTGGAGTATCAAGTGGTTTTGAAAAAAATTTAGAGATAGTTGGTGTTGGATATAGGGCAATACAAAAAAATAATGATGTTGAATTTCAATTAGGATATTCACATACAATTTTGTTTACTCCTCCGCCAGGTACAAAGGTAGAGGTGGTAGAACCAACAAAGATAAGAGTTAAGGGTATTGATAAACAACTTGTAGGTCAGGTATCTGCAAATATTCGAAAGCTCCGCCCGCCAGAACCTTATAAAGGAAAAGGCATTAGATATAAGGATGAACAGATACTGAGAAAAGCTGGTAAAACTGGTAAATAATGCTATGAGAATGAGAATATGAAGGATAGTTATTATGAATAGATTGAAATTAAAAAAAGTCAGATATATGCGCAGAAGGATGCGTGTTAAAGCAAAAGTCAGAAGCAATATGCAGCGTCCTCGCATGTGTATTTCCCGAAGCAATAAGAATTTATTTGTGCAGATTATCGATGATGGTCAAGGAAGTACTCTTGTTTGCGCTTCTACCCTTGAAAAAGATTTTCCGGTTGTAAAAAATAGAGGGAATAAAGAGGCAGCGAAAGCACTGGGTACAATAATTGCTCAGCGAGCTATTGCAAAAAACATAAAAGAGGTTGTATTTGATAGAAATGGTTATCTTTATCATGGTAGGATAAAGGAGTTTGCTGATGCAGCTCGTGAAAATGGATTAGAATTTTAGGGGTGATATGGATGAAGATCACAAGAAAACGTATAAAACCGGAAGGATTAGAACTTGCTGAAAAAATAATAATAATCAACCGAGTTGCAAAGGTTGTAAAAGGCGGTAGACGGTTTTCATTTAATGCTATGTCAGTTGTTGGTGATAACCATGGGCATGTGGGCATTGGTTTTGGGAAAGCTAATGAGGTGCCTGATGCAATCCGTAAAAGTGTTGAGGATGCTAAGAAGAATGTTTATAAAATTAATGTGAATAAAAATACCATTCCTCACGAGGTAATAGGCAGGTTTAAATCTACAAGGGTTGTTTTAAAACCGGCTGCACCTGGTACTGGCATAATAGCGGGTGATTCGGTTAAGGCAGTAGTGGAGAAGGCGGGAATTGTTGATATTATGTCAAAAACATTGGGTTCACGTAATCCGGTTAATGTTACAAAAGCAACAATAAATGGGTTGTTACAATTACGTAGCTTAAAAGAAGTATCTGATTTGCGTGAAATTATTTTACCAAAGCTGTGGCAATCATAAGAGGTGGATATATGGCTAAGAAATTATTGATAAAGCAAACACGTAGTTATATAAGCGCAAAACCAAAGCAAAAAGCTACATTACGTGCTCTTGGCTTGCGTAAGTTAAATGCTGAAAGAGTACATGATAATACTGCAGTTATACGTGGTATGGTTGATAAAGTAAAACATATGGTAAAAGTTTCAGAAATAAATGAATAACTATGGGTATAAATGATATGCAATCAACAATAAAAAAACCTGAATATATTAAAAAAAGTAAACGAGTAGGATGCGGTCAGGGTAGTGGTCATGGTAAGACAAGTTGCAAAGGGCATAAAGGGCAGAAAGCACGTTCGGGAGCACATTTTAAACCTGGCTTTGAAGGTGGACAGATGCCATTGCAAAGAAGAATTCCAAAACGTGGATTTAATAATACAAAATTTAAAGAAGAAGTTCAGGTAGTAAATATTAATGATATAACAAAATTGTCTGTAAAAGAAATAACCCCTGAAGTACTTTATAAGGAAGGTTTAATTAAATCACAATTTTTACCGGTAAAGCTTTTAGCAGTGGGTGACATCAATGATGCCATTGCTGTTGTTGTAGATGCTATATCAACAACTGCAAAAGATAAAATTATAAAAGCAGGTGGTAGTGTAACACTGCGAGCATAATATGGGACAAGAGGTCATAACACTATAATGCCAAATGTAATTTCAAATATATTTAAAATACCCGAGTTACGAAAAAGAGTATTGTTTACCCTTTTTATTCTGGTTGTTTACAGAATAGGCGCTCATATCCCTATTCCTGGAGTTAATATTGAGGCTTTAAGTTCATATTTTGAAATGGCTGCTAAAAGTCGTGGTAGTGGTTTTGTAGATTTTTTTGATTTATTTGCAGGTGGTGCATTAAAACGGTTTACCATATTTGCATTAGGAATTATGCCTTATATTTCAGCATCGATTATTATGCAGCTTTTAACAGTTGTTATACCTGCTATTGAAAAGTTATCGAAGGAAGGCCCAGAAGGTTATAAAAAGATAAATCAGTATACCCGTTATGGCACGGTTCTCTTATGTGCATTGCAGGGTTTTGGTTTGACTATGTGGATGAAGTCAATGACTTCACCAAAAGGTGCAGTAGTCCCACAGGATTCTGGTATAGGATTTGTACTGGTAGCTGTTTTGGCAATTACTACCGGGACAATGATATTGATGTGGTTAGGTGAGATGATAACTGAACGAGGTATAGGGAATGGAATATCTCTTATTATATATGCCGGGATTGTTGTACGTGCTCCTTCAGCATTTGTTGATACTATGAATAGGATTATTAGCAGGAGCGATCCAATTATTGCCTTGATTTTAATTGCCCTGTTTATTGGTGTTATTGCTGCGTCAATTTTATTAACATTAGGTGTAAGAAAAATTCCCGTACAATATGGGAAGAGGGTTGTTGGCAGAAGAATGGTTCAGATGGCATCACAGGCAATACCCTTACGAGTTAATGCTGCAGGCGTTATCCCTATTATTTTTGCATCATCAATTATTTTGTTCCCTGCACAGATCAGCAATATGTTAGGAGCTACAAAATATGGCATATTCACAAAGATGCAATACTGGCTGTCACCAGGGCATACAGCGTATATGATTATCTATAGTCTTTTGATAATATTTTTCTGTTATTTTTATACAGCTATACAGTTTAATCCCAATGATTTAGCTGAAAATCTAAAAAAGTATGGCGGCTTTATCCCAGGAATAAGACCGGGACAAAATACAGCTGATTATATAATGCATATTTTAAATAGAATCACGTTGCCGGGTTCAATATTTTTAGCATTGATTGCAATATTTCCTGATTTCATTATACGAATATGGCCAGAAGAAGTATCTCCGGAAATGGCATATCTCTTTGGTGGTACTTCATTGCTTATTATTGTTGGTGTTGCTCTTGATACATTAAAACAGATCGAGTCACAATTGCTTATGCGTCATTATGATGGATTCTTTAAAAAGGGTCGTATAAAAGGTAGAAGATATTAAATTTTTAGCTATACTATGTTTTTAGTATGTTTCTATATTGAGGTATTTTGGCTATATATATTTACAATGAGGACGAGATTAAACGGGTAGAAGATGCGTGCAGAATAACAGCAGCGGTTCTGGAAGAGTTAGGTAAAAATGTTGTTGAGGGTATTAGCACTTTTGAGTTAGATAGAGTAGCACGTGATTTAATAAGAAAAAGCAATGCAATTCCAGCATTTTTAGGATATAAGGGGTATCCAGCTGCAATTTGTACATCAGTGAATGAAGTTGTAGTACATGGGATACCTCATAGAAATCAGATTTTAAGAAAAGGTGATATCGTTGGTATAGATATTGGTGTTAAGTTTAAAGATTTTTTTGGTGATGCCGCTAAGACGTTTATCGTTGGGAAGGTAAACAACAAAGTAAAAAAATTACTTGAAGTTACCAAAGAGGCGCTGGAATTAGGTATTTTACAATGTAAAGACGGGAATCACCTTACTGATATATCCCATGTAATTGAATCCCATGTTGTGCAGTGGGGATTTCAGCCTGTTCATGAGTTTGTGGGACATGGTATAGGTAGAAATATGCATGAGGAACCTTCTATACCAAATTTTGGTAAACCGGGGAAGGGACCTATAATAAAAACAGGTATGATCTTTGCAATAGAACCAATGATTAATGAAGGTACGTATCAGGTTGAAATTTTGGATGATGGATGGACAACCATAACAAAAGACAGGAAAAATTCAGCTCATTTTGAGCATACGGTTGCTGTTGTACATGGAAGTCCAAAAATTTTAACAATGGTTTAGAAAACAAAAGAGGAGTATAAAGCCATATGGCCAAAGAGGAACCTATTGAAGTTGAAGGAGAGGTTGTTGAAGCGCTTCCCAATGCTATGTTTAGAGTTAAGCTTGATAATGGTCATGTGGTACTGGCTCATATTTCAGGGAAGATGCGAATGCATTATATCAGAATTTTACCAGGCGATAAGGTAACTGTTGAGCTTTCGCCATATGATTTGAGTAGAGGCAGAATAACGTATAGAGCAAAATGATATATGAGAGCTTGAGGTAAACTATGAAAGTTAGAGTTTCTGTTAAAAAAATATGCAGTGATTGTAAGGTTATAAAACGACATGGGGTTGTTCGTGTGATTTGTAAAAATCCACGGCATAAACAGCGGCAAAAGAAAAGAACAGCGAAATAATACAATATAGAGGTTTATATGGCACGAATTGCAGGTGTTGATTTACCAAATAATAAACGTGTAGAAATAGCACTTACCTATATTTATGGTATAGGGCTTCCCTCTTCTCTGAAGATCTTGGAAGAAGCAAGGGTTAATCCTGACACAAGGGTTAAGGATCTTACCGATGAAGAGATTAACCAGTTACGAAAAATTATTGAAAAAAGTTATAAGGTTGAAGGCGATCTGCGTACACAAATTGCAATGGATATAAAGCGTCTTATGGATATTGGTTGTTATAGGGGTATACGGCATAGAAGAGGATTGCCTGTCCGTGGGCAAAATACTAAAAATAATGCACATACTAGAAAAGGCAATAGAAAAGTTTCTGTTGGTGGCAAAAAGAAAAAATAGTAACTGAATAACAGAGGTATACAGTGAAGCAGAAAAGAACGAAAAAGCAGGAAAAAAAGAATATACCGGTAGGAAAAGCGTATATTCAGGCTACGTATAATAATACTATTATAACAATCACAGATATGCAGGGTAATGTTGTATCGTGGGCAACATCTGGTGGCGAGGGTTTTAGAGGATCAAGAAAGTCAACACCTTTTGCTGCTCAAATGGCTGCTAAAGCTGCAGCACAAAAAGCAATTGATAATGCTAATATGCGAAGTATAGAAGTATATGTAAAGGGTCCTGGTATAGGGCGGGAGGCTGCTATCCGCTCATTATACCAGGCAGGTTTAAATATATCAAAGATAAAAGATATTACACCCATACCACATAATGGGTGTAGACCACGCAAACGAAGAAGAGTATAACGTGAGGTTTTAATCTATGGCAAAATATACTGGGCCTTTGTGTAAATTATGTAGACGGGAAATGACTCCATTGATGCTGAAAGGGAGAAGGTGCTTAACCGATAAGTGTGCTATTAAGCATAAAAAGTATCCTCCTGGACCACCTAAAAAGCGTCGAATTAAATTATCGGATTACGGAGTGCAGCTTCGTGAAAAGCAGAAAATTAAACGAAGTTATATGCTTTTAGAAACACAGTTTAAACGTGTTTTTGAAGAGGCTACCCGGTTAAAAGGAGTTACAGGGGAAAATATGCTTGTATTGCTTGAAAGAAGGCTTGACAATGTTGTATACAGAATGGGATTTGCATCTTCTCGTTTGCAGTCTCGACAGTTGGTTCAACATGGGCATGTAATAATAAATGGCAAACGTGTTGATATACCATCATATCAGGTAAAGGTAAATGATATTGTTGAGATTAAAGAAGATTTTAAAAATAATGCTATTTTAGAAGATGCAATAAAATTGTCAAAAGCTGTTGGATCGGTTCCTCAGTGGGTAGAAGTTGATTATGAAAAGAGGAATGGGAAAATTATCAGGTTGCCTGAGCGAAAAGATATTGAGCCTATATTTAATGAGCAAGCTGTTGTTGAGTTATATTCTAAGTAAGACTTTAGAATAGTTATGTGTTTATTTACTGGAGGTGATAATGTCTTATAAGAACCTATTAAAAGGTTTTCGAAGACCATCGAAAATTGTTTTTGAGCATGATGAAGTAAACCAGGATTATGGAAGATTTATTGCTGAACCTTTTGAACGTGGATATGGCTTAACAATAGGTAACTCACTACGAAGGGTATTATTGTCATCAATTGAAGGAGCTGCAATAACTGCAGTAAAGATTCAGGGGGTCCCCCATGAATTTATGACGATTGATGGTGTTGTAGAAGATGTTACGCGTATTTTATTGAATTTAAAACGTTTGCGATTTAGGTATGCAAGTGAGTTGCCCAAGGTACTCCATATAGTTAAGGATGGTGAAGCTGAACTGACTGGAGCGGATTTTTCAGTTGATAGCGATGTTGAGGTAATGAATCCTGATATGCATATTGCTACTATAGAACATGGTGGAAGGATTGATATGGAAGTGCAGGTAGAATGTGGAAGAGGTTATATGCCTGGCGAAATAAACAAGTCAAACGTTGAGGCAATAGGTGTAATACCAATTGATGCTATTTTTTCGCCTGTCAGGAAGGTGAATATCAAAGTAGAAGATACTCGTGTTGGACAGCGAACGGATTATGATAAATTAATTGTTGAGATATGGACTGACGGATCTATAAAACCAGAAGATGCTCTGGCCCAAGCGGCAAAGATAATAAAGGATCATATGACAATATTTATTAACTTTGAAGAAGAGGTTGAAGAGGAAGAGGTTACAGTTGATGAAAGCCATGATAAATTAAAAGCTATTCTTGCTAAATCTATAGATGAACTTGAATTTTCTGTTCGTGCATACAATACATTGAAAAGTTTAGAACTCAACACATTAGAAGATGTGGTGCATAAAACAGAAGATGAATTAAAAAAATCAAAACATTTCAGTGAGCAGGTTATGGCAGAAATTAAGAAAAAATTAGAAGAGTACCATTTGAGCTTAGGAATAAAGGAATAAGAGGTGGCATCACTATGAGACATCGCAACAATGTACGAATTTTGGGACGATCCCATGAACATAGAAAGGCAATGTTTGCCAATATGGTAACGTCATTATTTCAACACGAAAGGATTATGACAACAAAGCAAAAGGGTAAAGAACTGAAGCGGATAGCCGAGCGTTTAATAACACGTGCGAAAGCAAACTTGAACCTTACCGAAAATGATAATGCCAAAAAGCTTCATAATAAACGTGAAGTTATGCGATTGATTCATAATGAAGATGTTGTGAAGAAACTTTTTGATGATATTGCACCACGTTTTGTAACAAGACCAGGTGGGTATACCCGTATGTATTTGCTGGATAGAAGGCAGGGTGATGCTGCTGAAATGGCAATTGTGGAATTAGTAGTTAAAACTGAAAAAAAGCAGGAAGAGAAAAAGGATAAAGAGAAAAAAAATAAAGAGAAAAAATAAAGGGAAAATAAAGGGGAAAATCAAATAAAACAATATAATGGTGAATTATCAAGGCAGGTTTAATCCCTGCCTCTTTATATTATTTTTTTGTTTTCTTTTCCAGACGGGATTTTTCAATTGTATGCACTAAATTAAGATTATCATTAGCGTCTACTTTGAATTCTTCGGGAATACGGTCATCAAAAATGGGATCAAGTTTATTGCTTTCCAATCCATACTTTGACTGTATAGCATCTAACTGATTTATTTTTATCATTTTATGGATTTCTATGCCATATTGTTTTGCCAATCTGCAAAAATCAATAGCCGCTAAATATTGCTTAATGATTAACTCTAACTCATTGTGTTTTTTTATTGGTTTAGTTTTAAGATAAACAATATCTGGATTGTTGTAAATGTTTTTTGCTTCCTGTAATTTCCGGTAACCATTTTTCAAGTAGCGCTCAATGGTTTCTCTATCAAAAAAAAGATGATATTCTTCTGGATTATATGGTTTGATGTCTTCAACCGGGTTGTATGGTTTGGTAAAATATTTTTTTAATGTGCTGTTTTTATCATATTTTATTAATATATCAAATGATTGCTTTGAGGTTGAATCAAGAATTTCCTGAGCTCTATTAATATAGAGTGTAGCCAGTGTATCGGTTAAAGCCATTAATTCAATTTTAACTTTATAGTATTTTTGATGTGCATTGTCAAAATTTTGTCCATAGTAGTCTTCCGATGCAGTCTGAAAAAGTGTCTGTATCTCCTGATATTTGTTTTTTGAATTTTCATCACCAAAATTATCCACCATAATTCTAATCTGGCGAAGCAATGATAATGTTAAAAAATAATCGTTTTGTGCTTTAACAGCCGTTGAAATTGCAAATAGTGGATGTGCAATGCATACCGTAATCAGTATAATAATAAGCTTGATAGTATGGTTCTTCATAAACATTATCCTGGGTGATATTCTTTTTACGTTTATCGACACGCTAAAGTTTTCTCTTTATATAAAAATATCATAATGCTATACCAATAATAGAAAGTCTATAACATTTCACGATAGTTTCATGAGAACTATCGCCAAAAATTTATTTTTTGATAGTTATTGGGCAATTATTTAGTTGCAAAGAATATCTAGTATGATAGTTAATGATAAAAATGATCGTAGTATAGATATCAGGATGCAGAATATGGAAAAAGAGGATAGTAAAAAGAAGATATCATTCCGACAGAAAAATGCTACAATTTGTCCGGTATGTGGATATGAGTTTTATCGTGAAGAGATGTTAACCGGGGGTGGCAGGCTTATTGCAGGTAAGCTAACCGATGAATTGCGACGCACCTATGAAAAGAATGAAAAATGGGGTGTTATTTATCCACTGGCATATGTAGTAACTGTTTGTCCTCGATGTTTCTATGCTGCCTATCCTAAAGATTTTGCTACTTTACAGTCAGAAGATTTGCAAAAAATTCAGGCAACAGCGAATGCACGAAAACAATCAATAGAAAAATTTTTTGGGAAGCTGGATTTTAATGGAGACAGGGGCTTATATCATGGAGCTGCTTCATACCTTCTTGCTATGGATTGCTATTCATTTAGAAATAAAATGGTTGCTCCTACATTTAAAATGGCTATATCAGCAATACGTGCCGCATGGCTTTTTGGGGATTTAGCTAAACTGGAGCCTGAAAAACCATATAAAAAGATTTCAGATTTCTTTTATAAAAAGGCATATGACTTTTACTTTAAAGTGGTGGATATTATGCAAACAGGTGCGGAACCGGTAGAGGCAGTAGGGAATATTGGGCCTGATATTGATAAAAACTGGGGATATGATGGTATTTTATATATGTGTGCAATACTTACGTTAAAGGTTGGTGCAAAAGAACCTGATTTGAAAAA
>Ga0208196_1000842_pt1 | contig 36841 bp, 30 predicted proteins | sample AD_JPNNA7_MetaG_FD_184443 | JGI IMG/M metagenome (GOLD analysis project Ga0208196, IMG submission 184443) | Active sludge microbial communities of municipal wastewater-treating anaerobic digesters from Japan - AD_JPNNA7_MetaG (SPAdes) (version 2) | ecosystem: Engineered > Bioreactor > Anaerobic...
CGGGTGGACAAGAGCGTTTTCCGTTTGGGCTTGGACTGGCTCAAATACTGCCTGAAGAAGGACAAACCTTTCCAAGTCCTGTTCCGGTTTCAACCTTTACGCAGTGAGGTTAATGTACGGTAGAAAAAAAAATGTATCTATTCAGGTTTGTAAACCTGGCGAAGCCACTTGTTCCCTATAGCAGGTCCTGCGCAGATTTTGGTATACCAGGTGCTCTTGGATGACGAGATACTCATGTTTCTATAAGCCCATCCCCCCTGCCCCCCAGGAAGGAGGATTTTTGTAGGGGGTGTGGCGGGTAGCTTCGCTACCCGCCACACCCCCTCTTTTTCGCCCCCTTCTTCCCCGCTTGCGGGGGAGAAGGGGGTTGGGGGATGAGAGGGTCAGCACCTATGGCCGCAGTGTCAACCCATGATGCACCTTCCCCAAAGTCCCACTTGCAACCTGGCAAGGACGGCTGAATAGTTACAAAAAAATAAGGTTTTTTGCAGGCGGGCTGCGCCCGCCTGCAAAAACCTCCCCTCAAAAAAATTTCCCCCTTGCCCTCGTAAGCGGGGACAAGGGGGATTTTTGTGCCGGGTACGGCTGACGCTTATATCTGCCTCAACCTGTCCTCAAGTTCCCTCGCAATGTCAGCGGCCTGAATCTTGCCGATGTACAGGGCACTGGTGGGAGAGGCCACGTCCTTCAGTACCGCCAGGATGGCAGCCAGGGTCTTGACTTCGCGGGTTGGCGCAAGCGCCGGCAACGGCGCGAGCAAGTAATGGATAAAAACCCCTAACACCTCTCCTACCTTTTGTAAGGGAAGAGAATGGCTCAGGATATCACGGAAGCGTACATTTTCCCACAGCAGAGCCACATAATCGCTCAAGGCCAGCAGCCAATCCACCGTTTCAGGAGCAAGCTCCTCCCCCGGTTGACGAAAAGCGACGGCGATGGCGCCGATAGTACGTTCCCGCAACTTCACCGGCACATACAACAAGACGTCCGCCGGAATTCCCAGTTGCGTCGTAAAAACCGGCGGTTCCGCCGAAGCGGAAATCTGGAGCGGCTTGCCGGACTGTACAGCTATCTCAGCCTGGCGATCGCTGACGGCCACATCCACCCGACACACTTCGCCTTGACGCACAGCCGCCGTCACTATGGCGCCGCCCTGGGCGAAAAAAACGGCGCTGACCCCGGCACCTGACAAACGCAGCGCGGCTTCTGTCACCTGCGTCAAGAAAGCATGCGGCGACGTCACGGCCAACAACGTGTCCACGCTGGCGTGGAAAGCCACCTTATCGACCGCGGGTTGTGACTGCAACTCCAGCAAGGCGGAGTCAACCGCGAAAAGATCCTGCGCCCGTTTCTCACGTTCCTCGCCCAAGGCACGCTCGATAGAAGAGAGAATGTCCGCCACCTGGAAAGGTTTCGTCAGATAATCACGCACTCCCAGGCGTAGGGCACGACTCGCCACACTCTCCGAGCCATGGACCGTCATCATGATGACCGGCACCTCAACGGAACGTTGGTGCAGCGCCTCCAACAAGGCGATGCCCGACATACCGGGCAAGTTCAGGTCCAGCAGGACCAGATCAGGCTTTTCATAGACGACCCTGGCAAGTCCATCTTTGCCGTCCGTGGCATACAAGACCACGTAACCGAGCGGTTGCAGCACAGCGACAAGGAAACTGATGATTTCCTCGCTATCATCGATGATTAGAATACGTTCGCCTGCCATAGCGCCTCGTATAAAATAGTGCGGTGTTCATCCAACCACCGGGGTTTGCGCCACCCGCAGTCGCACTGCAGGATCGCCGATAATGACATAGCCGCGGGCATCGTGGTTGGCCGTCCACAACTCTGCCAGTTGAAATTCATCCGGCTCCGTGAAGGCGTCCCAGGCCGCCGTCAACTCTGTAGACAGCGCCGCATAGCGTGTGCCAAAGTAATCCATCGCCGCGCCGACAGGATAGCCACGCAGCACATGATCCAGCATGCTCTCGAAAACAGCCAGGTGCTCGTCCCGCCGCTCCTCTCCCAACCGGCTGGGCGATTCCGGTCCCAAATACGAAAGGCTCCACACACGCTCGATGTGCCCGATAACCGCCAACGCACCGCCTTTGGACAAGCTCAACATCGCCTGGGGCAGTGCAGCGACAAAAGGCCGTTCGGCAATCACCTTCCCCTTGTCCATGAAGTCCTGACGATAATAATCGTCGGTCTTCGGCGTGCCCGCGCTGTAACAGGCGAACAAGAAGACCACGGCGCCCAACAGGTTCGCGTCATCGCGCTCCGCCAACACCTCACCGGAGAGATAGTATTCCGGCACAACCTGTTTTTCATCCGGCCCCTGCCAATCGGCGCAGACGAGGGCGCCCTGGTTGGCCCGCTGCCTGGCCGGATCATCGGGATCGAATTGCATGCCATGGCCGGCAGTAAAGAGCAACGCCGGGGCTTTCTCGCGCGTCAGCACTTCCAACAGCTTCGCCCGCGTGGCCTGCTCTGAGGGAATGACATCAATGTGCCAGGCCGCCAGTCCTGCATGAGGATCGGCCTGAGAGCGGGCTTGTTCCACCCGTTTTCTAAGGTGGTCGGCCAGCGGAGCTATCAAATACCTGGCGCTGAGCCAGGTGGCATCATCCCGTGGATTGGACACCGGGAAAAACGTCACCTCCGGCGCCAGGCAGAAATCCTCCTGCTCCGCCGCCACGACGCTGCAAGCGTAGGTGTGATATCCCTCTATGGCGTCGAAGTCAATACGTCCGACGGCATATTGCACGTCAAGGCTATACTGAAATTCGAAGGGAATTTCCTCCGGGCTGCCGACAAGGAGCAGGTAATAAGGCACCCCGCTTTGTTGAGGATCGGCCGGCTGCGCCGGGTCCGCCCCGAGCCGTTTCAAAAAAGCGCGCGCGTCCTCACCGGGACGGTAGCCTTCGCCGCCGGCATAGATTTTGTACAGCGGCCCGGCCTGCTGTTTCCGCCACTCGAGCAAGGGATGTAACGCCGCCTGGATCGCCGTCGGGCGCTCTGCCGGCATCTGTGCCGGAAAAATGACGCCCCACCCCGTCGCACTCAAGTTCAATGGATCAACCCACGGCACAGGACCAAGTCTTCCCACACTGCCCAACAGGACGTTAATCCACCTGGTCAACGCTGCCAGCAGTGCTCCCCAGGCGACGGAGACGGCGCCATCCGGAGCAGTATCCCCCCCTTGCACCAGGGGCGTCAAATCGTGCTCCAGGATGTTGACCAGGGTGGGCCACGAGGCGTACTTCCCCAAGCGATACAGCGGATTGAGATCATGGATGAGCTGCGTGAGCCAGGGACTGCCGGTGTCCGGCAACGTCTGCAACTCGGCCACAAGCTGTCTGAGAGGCGTGGTGACAATGCCGCGATTCTCGGTCAACGCTTTGAGCGATTCCAGGGGCAGTTCCCGGAGTTGTCGGCACAGTTCGGCGAGCCAGACGCTGCGCCTAGCCGGCTGCGTCTCCAACACCACAGCCTGCGCCGGAGACAGCATCTCTTGGACAATGACGCCGCCCCCATGCTGCACCTGCCGCTTGAGACTCTCCTTGAAACTGACGCCATCGTCCGTTTTCTGCGGCAGGAGCCATGCTGCCAACTCCTGACTGTTTTGCCCCACTCCTTGCTTCAAAAAAACGCTGACGATCTTTTCGATTTTCGACGTGTCTTGCTGCAATTGGCGCGCCAATTCCCGGACATTGCCTTCGCCGGCAGCCGTATCTCCCAAAATGGTCGTCAGCAATTGCCGCGCCAGTGCTGTGAACCACGCCTCACGGGAAACATCCGCTCCATCGAGAAGCGCCAGGCTGTGGGTCACAAGGAAACTCACGATCTCCATTGCCTTGTCCGTACTGCGCAAGGCCCGCGCCAACTGTTCGGACAATTCACGCGCGCGGTTCCGCTCCGCCTTAATGTGGTCGGCCAGTTCTTTAACCGTCTGCGGCGGGAGAGCGTAACTGCCATCAGGTTTGATGCCGTTAAAGTGCAGATTGGATTCGCTCATGGTTGTTCCTCCACCGTCATCACTTGTGCTTCTGGGACGCCCGACACATACACTTCCGCCAAAGCCCGCACGTCCTCAAGCTGCGGCGTTTGACCGCGGGCTTCGATCCACGCATCGCGCAACCTCTGGTCGGTCAGCAGTTTGTCGCGGAGCGCCTGCCCGTCTGCTTGAAGATCGCCCGAATGGGGGTGTGGCGGGAGGCTTCGCCTCCCGCCACACCCCTACACAAATCTCCCTTCCCTGGAGAAGGGGGCAAGGGGGATGGGCTTATAAAAACACGCCAGCTTTCTCAATCCGTCCTTCATGGTTCACGCGCCAGCAGTACCACGCTGGAGCGCGGCGCGACGCGATACTCGCCCGTTTCTACCACGGGGGCGGCGTCCGGCGCGCAGAAATCATCCGGCGTGGGCTGGTTCGTGTCGATGATACGCCGCCAGTGGGCACTATTGCGCGGCGCGGGCAGGGTAAACGTCAGCGGCTCCCAGTAAGCGTTGAGCATCACGTGCAGATGTTCGTGGTTATCAGGATGATACAGCTCGAAGGCCAGGCTATGCGAATAGTACATCCAGTCAGGAGTGTACAATTGCACCCCGTGCCAGGTGAGCGTTGGCGCTTCGTTTCCGCCATTCTCGGTCAGGAAACATTCCTGACGCAACAATGACAACGATTGTGTAAAGGCAATGACGTTTTGCACAAAGCGCAACACTCCGGCATGTTGTTCCAGATGGCGCCAGTCCAACCAACTGATCTCATTATCCTGGGAATAAGCATTGTTATTGCCACACTGCGTCCGCCGCACCTCGTCGCCCATCAACACCATCGGCGTGCCCTGCGAAAAGAACAGAATGGTGATGAAATTCTTGATCTGCCGCAGGCGTAGCGCCTGGACTTCAGGATCGAGCGTTGGCCCCTCGACGCCGCAGTTCCAACTGAAGTTGACGTCGGTACCATCGAGGTTGTGTTCGAGGTTGGCTTCATTGTGCTTCATGTTGTAGGAGACCACATCGTTGAGCGTAAACCCGTCGTGACAGGTGACGAAGTTGATGCTGCGGTTCGGTTCACGGTTTTCCTGAGGGAAAAGGTCAGGGCTGCCGGCGATACGCTTGGACAAGCGTTCCACCGTCCCCTCGTCGCCTTTGACAAAGCGTCGCACATCGTCACGGAACTGCCCGTTCCACTCCGCCCAGCGATGGCCGACAAACGACCCAAGCTGGTACAATCCCGCCGCATCCCACGCCTCGGCGATGATCTTCGTCCCCGCCAGCACCGGATCCGACTCGATCTCCCACAAAATCGGCGGGTCTTCGAGGAGACCGCCGCGCTCACCGCGGGACATCACCGCGGCCAAATCAAAGCGGAAGCCGTCCACATGCATCTCGGCGACCCAATAGTGCAGGCAGTCCATAATCATCCGGCGCACAATGGAGTGGTTGGCGTTCACGGTGTTGCCGACGCCACTGTAATCGGCGTAGCGGGCCGGATTGTGGCGGTCGAGGATATAGTAGGCGCGGTTCTCCAACCCGCGGAACGATAGGGTCGGTCCGTTGTGATCGTTCTCGGCGGTATGATTAAAAGCCACATCCAGGATGACCTCGATCCCGGCCCGATGCAGTGCCTTCACCATATCGCGGAACGCCTTCACCGGCTCGAGTGGATCGGTGCTATGGCAGTACCCCTGGTGCGGTGCAAAGAAAGCCACCGGACTGTAGCCCCAGTAGTTGGAAAGTCCCGGCGGCGCGTCCTGGGGATCAAACTGTTGGACGGGCAGCAGTTCCACGGCGGTGACGCCGAGCGATTGCAGATAGGGAATTTTCTCGATCACGCCGGCATACGTGCCGCGCTGGTGCGGCGCGACGCCCGAACTGGGATGGCGGGTGAACCCACCCACATGCATCTCGTAGATGACGGTGCCGGTATATGAACGATCCAACGGCCAATCATCCTCCCAATCGTAGAGATGCGGGTCCACCACCACGCTTTTGAGGGCGTGGGCAGCATTGTCGCCAGGACGTTTGGCCGCCTCACGGTCGTAGTTCGCCCCTATAGCAACCGCGCGGGTGTAGGGGTCGAGCAGTACCTTCGTCCCATCGAAGCGCAGGCCCTTCTCCGGCGCAAACGGGCCGTGGACACGATAGCCGTACAGTTGCCCCGGCCCAATCCCACGCACGAAAGCATGCCAATAATAGAAGGTACGGTTTTTGTGGGGATCGAGGTGAATGACCTGCGCCGGCTGTGCGGCGTCTACATCATCGAAGAACAGCAACTCCACCGCGTCGCAGTTCTTAGAGAAGACGGAGAAATTCACACCCCAGGGATAAACAGTCGCTCCAAGCGGGAAAGATTGTCCGACATGGACACTCAGCTCCATAAAATCCTCCGCCAATGATCGGTTCCGTAAGGCAAATCGGCCATTCACCCTACGCCGCAAGTGACCCTTTCGTACACTCTCATTCTAGTCCAAATCGAGCGTGATGCAAAAAAAGGCACCCTCAACAAGTTGAGGACTCCTCTACCGTTTACCCTTTTTTCGTAACTATTCAGCCACCTTTGCCAGGTGGCGAACGGGACTTTGGGGAGGGCACATAATAGGTTGCCCCTTCGGCAGGTGCTGACCCTCTCATCCCCCAACCCCCTTCTCCCCCGCAAGCGGGGAAGAAGGGGGGCAGGGGGGATGGGCTTATAGAAACACGCATATCTTGTCATACAGAAGCACCTGGCCTACCAAAGTCTACGCCAAACCTAGCATAGGGAATAAGTGGCTTCGTCAGGTTTACGAGCCTGAATAGATACCTTTTTTCAAGAGAATTCCACATGAACTGGCGTTCACCAGCGGTTGAATGAAAATTCGAAAACTTTTCACCTCGAAGGACACAAAGAATGTGTGTTTTTTCTCTGTGAACTTTGGGTGCTCTGGGGCTATTTTCAGAGGAGGAGGAGTCGTTGTATAATACTCTTTCACACCAAGAACACAAAGTTTTTGTTTTCTCAGAAAAATCACAAAATCTTTGCGCTCTCTGCGTACTCGGCGGCAAAATGGCCCCTGTTGACGTAAGTCCTGTACACAGAGGAATTCATCATTAACCTGCAGTTCACCAGCGGTGAAATGAAAACTTTTCACCACGAAGGGCATGCAGGACACAAAGAATTTGCGTTTTTCTCTGTGAACTCTGGGTGCTCTGGGGCTATTTTCAGAGGAGGTTTCTCATGCACACACCAGCGCGTATCGCCATGCTCTTGCTGATCGTTTTTTTCCTGAAGCCGGTCGGGACAACAACGAGCCTCGCCGCACCGACGATAGCGGCCCCCCTCGTCGAACCCGCCGTGCTGCGGGCATTGGAGACCCATCCCGATACACCACTGCGCGTCATCGTGACACTGCGCCCGGCAGAAATGAGCGCCGTCGTGCCGACGACGCCAACGGCAGAAGCAGTCAATGGGGCCTCCCGCGTCGCGCTGGTCGAAGCCCTTCAGGACGACTTCGCGGCTGCGCTGGAACCTGTGGCAAGGCTCCTTGCCGAAGCCTACCGTCAGGACGAGGTGCTGGCGCGGCGCGATTTGTGGATCATCCGTGCCACGGCGCTGACGGCGCGTCCGGCGTTGGTGCGGCGGTTGATGGCGTCGCCCGCCGTGGCCGAAATCCGCCTGGACCACTACGAGCCGTACATCCCCCCTGAACAGCCCGGCGGCGTGAAAAGCACGGAAGTCACCACGCCTCCCTGGGGACTGACGCAAATCCACGCCCCCGAAGTCTGGGGCACCCTGGGCATCTCCGGGACGGGCGCGGTGGTGGCCGTGATGGATACCGGTGTGGATCTGCTCCACCCGGCCTTGAGCGGCAACTACCGCGGCAATCTGGGTCATGGCCTCTTCGAGCACACGTACTCGTGGTTCGACGCCGTCAACAACGGCGTCTACCCTTACGATGACTACGGGCACGGCACGCATGTCGCGGGGACGGCGGTGGGCGCGGAGAATATCGGCGTCGCGCCAGGGGCACGGTGGATCGGCGTCAAAGTGCTCTCCGGCGAAGGGTACGGCTACGATTCCTGGATTCACGCGGGGTTCCAATGGCTGCTGGCCCCCGGCGGTGATCCGACGATGACCCCCGACGTTGTCAACAATTCCTGGGCCTCGACCCTGTCCTCCCAAACCACTTTCGCCGCAGACATCGCACTTTTGCAGGCGGCAGGCATCCTCCCGCTGTTCGCCGCCGGCAATGAGGGTCCCACGTCCGGCACCCTCGGCGCGCCCGCCAGCAATCCGGGCGTCTTCGCCGTCGGCGCCAGCGACCCCGATGACGATGTGGCTTCTTTCTCCAGCCGTGGACCGTCGCCGTGGGATGAGATCAAGCCGTACATTGTCGCGCCGGGCGTCAACGTTCTGTCATCCATCCCCGGCGGCGTCTATAACCTTAAGAACGGCACATCGATGGCGACGCCGCACGTCACCGGACTGGTGGCGTTGCTCCATTCCGCCGCTCCCACCCTCTCCGTTGGAGCGCTCACCGCCATCATCACCCAAACCACCGTTCCCTTGAGCACCACGCTCCCCAACAACGCCAGTGGGTGGGGACGCATCGATGCTTTTGCCGCGGTCGTCGTCGCCACGCACGCCGGGCTGGTCACGGGCAACGTCGCCAGCCCCAACCGGCAAGGGATCGCCAACGCCACGCTGATCGCCATGCCGCGTGGTCCACAAGGGAATCCAGGGCATACCGTCACAACGGCCGGCGGGGATTATGCGCTGGCGCTCTCCCCGGCCGTATACGACATCACCGCCTCAGCCTTCGGTTCTATGGCCGAAACGCAATGGAATATCCCTGTCTTCACCGACACGCGGCGGCAACTCGATTTCACCCTTCTCCCTCTGCCCACCGGAACGCTGCGGGGCCACGTCACCGTCGCCGGGACGGCCACCCCGCCCACACACACCATCATCGCGCGCGCCCTCAACACACCGGTCACGGCGAACGTCAACGCCGCCGGCGACTACAGTCTTAAACTGCCCGCGGGCGTCTACACCATCGAAATGCGGGGGCTGGGCTACCGCGTGGCAACGACGACAGTCTCTATCGTCGCCGGGGAGGATACCCTCCGCGACTTCACCCTCACGCCTGCGCCCACGTTACTTCTGGTCGATGAAGGTGCGTGGTACTACGACAGTCAGACGTCCTACTGGAAGGCGTCCCTCGACGCCCTGGCCTACACCTACGACGAGTGGCCCATCAAGTTTCCCCCTGCCGAAACCCCCATCAGTACCACGCTCGCGCCATACGACATCGTCCTCTGGTCGTCTCCACAAGGCTCGCCGGGACTGGTGAACGGCGGGGAGGAACTAAACGCTTATCTGCAAAGGGGAGGCCGCCTGCTGCTAAGCGGACAAGACGTGGCCTACTTCGATGGCGGTGGATATGACTTTGACATGGAACCGTACTTCAGCCAGACCCTCGGCGCCGGCTACGTCGCGGACAAGGCGTCGAGCCGCCGGTTGACCGGCCTGGGGCCGTTCTCCGGCATCACGGTGACCATAGAGGGCGGCGACGGCGCGGATAACCAGTCCTGGCCCGATGTCGTCAACGTCCGCGATCCTGACCGGGCGGAACTGCTGTGGCAGTATGCAGACGGCACCGGCGGCGGAGGTATAGGAACCGCCACCTGCACGCCGTACCGCGCCGTCTTCCTCGCCTTCGGCTACGAAGCCATTGCCGCGCGCCAGCAGCGAGAGGATATCCTCGCGCGCAGCTTCGACTGGTTGATGACGCCGCCGCCGGCTGTCGCGCTCGAACTCCAGCCTCTGAGCGATCCCCTGCAGCTCGGTTTGCCGGGAGAAGCCGTGACCTACACCCTGCGCCTACGGCACACCGGTTACGGCGGCCACACCACCCCCGTCACCCTGACCGTGCGTTCTGACGCCTGGCCCGCCGCCGTGACGCCCGCTGCCGTCACCCTGGCGGCGTGTGAATCCCTCACGCTCACCGTCGTCGTCACCATCCCCGCCGAGAGCGAGATCAACGTCGGCAACGCCCTCACCGTGACGGCAGCCTCGCCCTTTCTAGCGACGGAAACCGGCCTCAACCTGCGGGTCAAAACGCCCGCGCCGGTGCTTTTGGTGGACGACGACCGCTGGTATCCGATGGAAGAACGATACATGAGCGTGTTAACGGCGCGCCACATTCCCTTCGACGTATGGGATACCGCCGAAAATAGCGGCGGCACACCCGGCGCGAGATCGCCCGCCCTCAACATTTTGCAACGCTACCCCTTGATCGTCTGGTTCACCGGCTACGACTGGTACGCGCCAGTGTTGCCGCAAGAAGAGAAAGCACTGCTGGCTTACCTGGAGGGCGGAGGGCGGCTACTGCTCTCTTCCCAGGATTTCCTCTACTACCACAGCAACAGCCCACTGGCCCGACGTCTCGGCGTGGCGTATTGGGACGAGAACCTCAATCCCACCCGCGCCTTTGGCGTCCCCGACCATCCCGCCGGCGGAACATGGGGGCCGGTGAAACTGGATTTCCCTTTCAAGAATTGGGCCGACGCTATCGAACCGGCGCCTGAGGCGACCCCCGTCATCCGCGGGCAACGGGGGCAGCCGCTCGGCGTCGCCGCTACCGCAGAGGTGTCCAATTCACGGACGCTGTTCTACGCCTTCCCGCTGGAAACGCTGCCCTTCGACACGCGCGTTACCGTTCTAGAACAAGGTGTCGGCTGGCTCTCCCCATTGGGCACCAGCCGTTGGACGGTCACGCCGACGGTGCCCCTGCCAGGGGAGCGGGTGACGAACACCCTCATCCTCCGCAACGACGCTGCCGAGACGCTGACAGCGACCGTTTCTCACATCCTGCCCACCACGGTGACGCTCGCTGCGGATCCTCTCCCGCCGGCGTGGGATTATTCTGCCGTATCACGGACGCTCACCTGGAGCGGTGAGGTACAACCGCATCGACCGCTAACCTTGACGTGGGTGGTCGCGGTGACAGGCAATCCCGGTGCCATCATTCCGCTTTCTCTCACGTTAGGACTGCCGGCGTGGGGGTTTGCGTTCGACCGGGCCATGGCCCTGCATGTCACAGGCGCGGACTTATCGGCAAGTGCGTGGCTCTCGCCGGAATGGGCCACCATCCACAGCGGAACGCCGGTGACGCTGGCCTTCGCCCTGCACAATGCCGGCCCTGGCGACGTCAACGGCGGAACAGCGCGTTTGTGGCTGACAGGGAACAGTTCGCCGCTCACCGCTACACTCCCCTACACCGGGGGCTGGAGCGTATCATGGTGGGAAGGGAATCTCATGGCCGGGGCAACCCGCATACTGACCGTTCCCCTGCGCGCCCGGGAATGGGAGAGACCCTTGCGGGTCGATGCCATTCTGGAGGATCATAGCGGGCAAAGGTGGGAACAGCGGCTATGGCTCCACGTGGAGCCCTGGCAGCTTTACCTGCCGGTGATTTTGAAATAGAGGCGCCATAACCCTGGCGAAGGTTTTTTGCGTATCTATTCAGGCCGGTCAATTTGGCGAAACAACTTATGCCCTATGCCGGGTCGGGCGTCGATTTTGGCATGCCAGGCGCTCTTGGGTGGCAAGATAGACGTGTTTCTATCAGCCCACGCCCCCATTTTTTCCGCCCTCTTAGGCGCCCTCCCCAAAGTCCCGTTCGCCACGGGGTCAGAGGGGCTGAATAGTTACTTTTTTGCCGCCTTCGCCAGGGGCCTTTACATCGATGTGTTAAACAACTGGCGGATCACCATCACAACTTTGCCCTGGATTTGGACATCATCCGCCGGGACAAAAATGGGGCCCATAGTGGGATTGGCAGGCTGCAAGCGCACGCGCGAGCCTTCGTAGTAGACTTTTTTCAGCGTTGTTTCGGCGTTGCTGTTGAGCCAGACGGCAGCCATCTCGCCGTTCTCCACCCGTTCCTGGTGACGCAAGATGACGGTATCGCCGTCGTGGATCAACGCATCGATCATCGAATTGCCCTGCACCTGGAGCGCAAAGAGATCGGCCACATCCTTGCCAAAGAGAGCACGGTTGATTTCGACCGTTTCAGCGCCGGACAGAGGCTCCACGGGAAGCGGTTCACTGGCTACGATGTAACCGAGGAAGGGGATAGAAACCACCTCGTTGCTCCCCATAAGATAATCCGGTCCGCCAGCCTCAGGCTCTGCCCGCAGGCGTATGCCGCGCGAGATAGCCTCGGCGCGGTCGATAAATCCCTTTTGTTCCAGGTGTTTGAGGTAGTAAGAAACCAAAGAGGTCGACGTGACGCCGATGGCATCGCCAATTTCGCGCACCGTAGGCGGATAGCCGTTTTCGCCGATGTAATCCTCAAGGAAGCCGAGAACTTTCTTTTGTCGCTCAGGTAATTGGGTGTTCATCATAGACCTCCCCTTGTCTTCAGTATCCCAAGTTATCCCAAACTCATTATAATTGCACATTTGTTCTATGTCAAGAGCCAAAATGGCCTCAGAAGAAAAGTTCTGGCCGTCCGCTGGGCGCAGTTGACTTCAGCGGTCATCACTCTATAATGCCTGGAAGTCATCGGGCGAATTGATGCGACTCCATGACCAAAAACGACAAGCTGGAAGGAGAAAAAACCATTTCACGTTTAGGACGCATTGACGACCACGGCAAAAGCGTGTGGGTCTGGTTTGAGGACGATCAAGTCTACCGGCTGGAGGGTAATCCCTATAACGGCGGTGGACGCGGCCCGCACATGGGGACCCTGGCAACGGTGACGCTACTGCCACCGGTCTGCCCTACGAAAATCATCTGCGTGGGGCGCAACTACGTCGCGCACGCCGCAGAACACGGCGCTGAAGTGCCTGCCGAGCCACTGCTCTTCCTCAAACCGCCGAGCAGTGTCATCGGGCCGGGGATGAACATTGTTCTACCGACGCTCTCGCAGCGCGTAGAGCACGAGGCCGAACTGGCGTTGGTCATCGGCAAACGCTGCCGCAACGTCGCGCCGGAAGAGGCCTGGGATTATGTGCTGGGCATCACGTGCGGTAACGACGTCACCGCCCGCGATTTGCAATACAAAGACGGGCAGTGGACGCGCGGCAAGAGCTTCGACACGTTCTGTCCCATCGGACCGTGGGTCGTGACCGGGTTGCGCAGCGCCGACGTCGCCGATCTCGGCGTTGTCTGTCGCGTCAACGGAGAAGTACGGCAAACAGGACGCACGAGCCAGATGGTGTTCTCGCCGACGACGCTCATGGCTTATGCTGCCCGGGTGATGACGTTGGAGCCCGGTGACGTATTTCTCACCGGCACACCTGCCGGGGTGGGGCCATTAACGCCGGGCGATGAGGTGGAAGTGGAGATCGAAGGTATCGGGATATTGCGCAATCCAGTCCTTTGAAGCGGAGGAAATGGGGGATGGGCTGGGCTGATAGATACGGCAATTTTAGCGCACGCCCTGGTGACGTTTCTGCCATAATCGTGCCAGTCCCAACCGCCATTGCAGTTTCCACCACGTCCAAACGGCGGTACGACGTTCCGAGCGTGCTATGGCGTGAGGAGAATACCACGCGCGCGCATAAAACTCAACCAGCACAGGGATTTCATCCTCTGCGGGGGGCAGCAGTTCTTCATCGTGTCGCAGTTCCGCCACCGCCAGGGTACGCGCCGTCAGGACGCGGCCAAACTCATAGGGCGTGTCGCCGGCGTGCGCTGCGACGTGCAACCGCCTGCCGGCCCGTCGCAGACGGTTGTAGAGCGTGGTCGCCATCCCCTCAGAGGAGCGCCGCAGCAGCAACAGCACGCTATCTATGCCACTGGCGCCCAAGACGACCACAACGATAGTCCCTACCCCGGCCACAATCCACAACCACAGTGGCATGTCAGATAACGCAGTTTTTTCGGTCGGTGGAACAAGCGGCCCCAGCGGTCGTTGTTCTGCCTCCGGCCAGATCGGTTCAGCGTCGTGTTCACGTGGACGAGTCATCGGCGCAATTCCGGCGGTCGGCTCGAACTCTATCCAGCCATAGGTGGGGAAGTAGACTTCGACCCAGGCATGGGCGTCGGCTTCGGTGACAATGTAACGCCCACTATTCATATCGTAGCGGCCGCTGGCATAGCCCACGACCAGCCGCGCCGGCAGGCCCGCCGCTCGCGCCAACACGACCATGGCGGTAGCATAATAGTCGCAGTACCCCTTCTGTAACTCGAAGAGAAAGTAGTCCGCGATGTCCGCCCCCCCCGGCGGTTTGGGTACATCCAGCGTATAGGGGAATTCCCGCAGATAGCTTTCAATCGCCGCCGCCCGGTCATACGGCGTGGGTGGCGTCGCCGTGAGATCACGCGCCAGGGCATAGACCCGCTCCGGGGTGGATTCCGGCAACTGCAAATAGCGTTCCCGTATCCAAGCGGGATATTCGGCGGTATCGGCTTGCAGTGCCTCGACGGTATACACCGGCAAGCGTGAATCGGCGCGATAGGTGCGCTTCTCTGTCGTCGCCGCGAACATCTCATCCGGTGGACGCCAGGCCACTTCATAATCCTGGTCCAACGAGATGAGCTGTCCGTCCACAAAAACCACATTGCCCAACTCGCCGATGATTTTCACTTCCTGGCGCAACACGCGCGTGTAGGGTGCACTGGCGCCAAGGAGCACCTCTCCGGCCTTATAGCCGGTGATTTCCAGGGCGCTCGTGGACCAGCCCTGGCCGAAATAATGGTCGTAGGTCAGGCTCCGCCAGTAGTGACGGGGGATGGTGATGTCCAACATTTCGTAGTCCATATAAGGTTCATAGGACAGCGGTGGAATTTCGCCCGTCGTGACCACAAAAGCCACCATCCGCGAGAGTTCGGCCCCGGAACCAATGAGGTGACGGCGCGGCAAGTCGGTGCTGCGCAACAGTTGCACCGGGCGCACCGGCTGTGGCGGTGCAGGTCGCTGTTCAACGCCGAGGGATGCAGCGATTTCTTGAGAGGGCGGCGGTTCTTCCTGGCTCGCGGTCAGCGAGTCAATCCAATCCGCCAGTTTGCGATAAGAAAACGAGGGGAAGATAGCCGACGCTAACACCAAAGCCAGTGACACCCCGATGGCTACCATCACCAGCTCGCTCCACAGGTCACGCGAGAAATCGATGTCGGCAATCGTCCAGCGCCTCTCCCGTTCTTGATGGCCGGTCAACGCGATCAAAATCAACAAAACGCCCAAAAAGGGCAGTAAAACGCCGGATGAAGCATACGTATACGACAGCAAAAACGAGAGCAGGAGGCCGGCGGGCAAGAGTCCGACCACAGCCTGGCGTTTATGACTCACATTCCAGCCGGCCCACGCCGCGCAGAGCCACACCACAAAGCCCCACACCAACGCCGTGGCGACGGGATCATACGCGGCGTTGCCGGCGAAAAGCGCTGCCAACCAGTCATAGGCCCGCGACAGCAGGGTACCTATCCCGGTCCACAACACACTAAAGGCGTGGGGAACGGTTGCCCAATTCACGACGCGCCCCGGCGTCAGTCGGAAATCCCCGGTCTTAAAGGAATAGGAGGCCAGATAGTGCAGTCGTTCCCATGCCCAGGCTATAAGCTGCCCGATCAGGGTCAACACGGCACGCACACTCTCGGCCATCTCATCACTCAGACGGCCCACGCGCACCAGGACGAAGTCGGCGCCGAAAATCAGTCCCAACAGCGCCGCCGGCCAGCCTCGCATGGGAAGCACTCCCAGCAGCCATTCCGTGGTCATCCCCACCACGACGATTAGTAAGAGGGAATTAAACTCCAGACCCGAAACCAGTTCGGCCAATCCGCCGGCAAAGATGCCCAGCGCGACGAGAAGCAGGAACCACACCAGCAAACTTTTCGGCCCCAGCCAGGCTATCAACCGCGCCAGGATGCCGGAATGACTGTTCGTGGTGGTGCGACTGTACATTATGTCAGCGACCTCCAGGGCACATCTGCAACGCGATAGGTGGGCACGGCGCGTCCCGTTCCCAGCACCCGCCATCCCCACTGCCCTTGCTGACCAGGACGCATCTCAGGTCGATCCAGGACGTCTCTGGTAATGCGGTAATGGGCGATGCCCAGGTGCAACAACGCCGCTTCGACAAGAAGAGTGTCGCCTGCGCCGCCGAAAGAAGCGGGGTCCAGCAGCAAAACCGTCGGAACGGCGCCGCGCCGGATCAACGGCACCAGCGACTCCACCCATGAGGTAGTCACCGCAGGTGTGATGATAACGATGCTGGTATGTTGTCCCAGGCTCGACTGCAAGCGCGTCATCACTTCCGCCAGGGGATGCGACCCACGGGAAATCAGCGCCAGCGAGCGCAGAATCTCCCAGCGACGACCCTCGCCCTGCTCCGGCGGCAACCAGACCAATTCCTCACCATACGCCACCAGTCCCACCGAATGGCGCAGTCGAATGCCCTGATCGGCCAGCGAGGCGGCCAACACAATGCCATGCTCATCGGTGGCATTTTCCTTTTCTCCGGCTTGCACATCGACGTCCATATCCAGCAGAATCCACCAGTCGCCGGCAGGGGTACCGTCAAAAAGGCGCACGTATAGCGCATCACGGCGCGCCGTCGTGCGCCAGTGAATCCAGCGGCGGCTATCGCCGGGAATGTATTCGCGCACACTCGCCGCACTCACGGTACGATCGATGGCGTCGGTCCGCGGTCGCCCGTCACCCGAGCGTCCGCCAGGGGCAATCTGGATGTTCGGCAAGGGAACGATGGGCGGCAACACCAGCAAAGGCAAAGCCGCCGGATAGCTCAGCGAAACAGTGTAAAGCCCAAAGGGATCGCCGGTACGCAGATAGGTCGGCCCCAAAACAAAGAGGCCGCGACGATTACAGATGGCTTCGGTGTGCCAACGCAATGAATCCCGCCCTGGCAGGCCGGTGCCGCGACTGGCACGATAGTCCGGCAGCGTCGATTGATCGTCCACTTCAATCCAGACGCCCGGCGCCCAGCCATCATTGCGCAAGGTGAAACGCTCCACCAGCCGGTCGCCCACCTGCGCCCACCCGAAACGCATCTCGCGCGTGAGGTCAAGCCCTCGCGCCAGTGAACGCGCCCACCAATAGCCCACCAGCAACGCGCCGCCTAGCCCTACATACAGCACCCGCCACCCTCGATAAGGGACAAGTAGATCGGTAATGACTGCCGCGAGCACCAAGACAGGCAGCAGCCAGGAGTTCAACCTGATTTTGGGTTTAGTGTCTACGCTCATACGCTCAACTCACCGAGCCAGGTTGCTATGGGCCGGCTTGGTCTCTGGAACAGGGACACTTTCAAGAATGGCCGTCACCACATCCTCCGGCACGACATTACGCAGGCGAGCGCTCGGACTGAGGATTAAACGGTGTGCCAACACGGCCGGCGCCATGGCTTTGATGTCGTCAGGCAACACGAAATCGCGTGCATAGAGCGCCGCGCGGGCCTGCCCTACCCGATAAAGAGTAAGACTGCCACGCGGGCTGGCGCCCAAATAAATGTCATTGTGCTGACGTGTGTGTTGCACTAACCGCACGATGTATTCCTTCACGGCCGGCGCCACGTAGATCGATTTGATGGCTTCCTGCGCCGCGAGCAAATCTTCAGTCGTGGAAACCGGCGTCAAATCCTCAACCGGATGGTGGAACTGCTGGCGATCCAGGACCTCGATCTCATCCTTCAGCGCCGGATACCCCAGGTTGACGCGCATTAAAAAGCGGTCCAACTGCGCTTCCGGCAAAGGGAAAGTGCCTTCGTATTCCACCGGGTTTTGCGTCGCCATGACCATAAAAGGCTTGGGGAGCAAGTGACTCACGCCATCGACGGTGATCTGGCGCTCTTCCATCGCCTCCAACAATGCGGCCTGCGTCTTGGGGGTGGCCCGGTTGATCTCGTCGATCAACACAATCTGCGCCATCAGCGGGCCGGGCTGGAAGACGAACTCGCGTGTCGCCTGGTTGAAAATCGACACACCGGTCACATCGCTGGGCAACATGTCCGGCGTGAATTGTAGACGACCAAATGTGCAACCCAGCGAGCGGGCCAGACTGCGTGCCAACATCGTTTTTCCCACGCCGGGTACATCCTCGATCAATAAGTGGCCCTGGCTCAACAACCCAATGACGGCCAGCTCCACCACCTCGCGCTTACCGACAATGATGCGCTCTATATTGTCAATCACCCGCCGAGCAAAGTCTTGTACGCTTGCCATAAACACCCTCCAGGATATGATTGGGGTATGCTACACGGTTCATCAGCAGCCGAACATTTACTAAAGTATAGCATATCTCCCATTATTCGTGTAATTCCTATATGCGGTAGAGATGGCCCTCTCATCCCCCCAACCCCCTTCTCCCCCGCCAGCGGGGAAGAAGGGGGCGAAAAAATGGGGGCGTGGAGGGCGGCTGCGCCGCCCTCCACGCCCCCTACAAAAATCCCCCTTCCTGGGGGAAAGGAAAGCAGGGGGGATAAGCTCATAGAAACACGAATATCTCGTCATCCAAGAGTCCTTTGCCTACCAAAATCCGTGCCAAACCTACGATAGGGAATAAGTTGCTGTGCCAGGTTGACTGGCCTGAATAGATACGTGCAAAGTATGGATTTTCTGTGGACACTCTATACCCTTCCCGACGGACCCATCCGCCTGGCGCGGTTGCCGGGTGTACCGGAGCCCGGTGCGGGACACGTGGCCCTGTTCACCGCCGCGCGCTACGTCGATGCGACGCGCATCTTCGTCGCCGGACCGGGGGCGACGGCCTCGGCGCTCTGGGCCGCGCGTCGAGGCGCCACCGTGATCTATTGGACGGAGAACATCGCGGAGGGACAATCGCTGGAAGCCTCTTTTGCCTATAACCGTTTATCGCAACCGCAAAGTGTCGTGCAGGCCGACTTCGCCGGGCTGGAACCGGCGACCTGCGAGGCCGCGTTTATCCATCTGCCGCGCGGCAGAGAGGTACAGGACGAGATACTGCGGCTGGCAGCGGCCATGCTCATCCCCGGCGGAAAGCTGCTCTTCGTCGGGGCGACGGACGAGGGAGTGAAAAGCGCCCGGCGCCAGGCGCAGAGGATCTGCGGGCAGGCCGGCATCGTCGCCCACAAAGGCGGCTACCACGCGGGACTGGCGCAACGTCCAGACGGCGACTTCCCACTCCCCATAATTCGCCGCAGCGAAGGCGACATCGTCGTGGACGGCACGCCGACACATCTGGTGAGTTACGCGGGGGTTTTCGCGGCGGAACGCCTGGATGAGGGCGCAGCAGCGCTCATCGCCGGGATGCGCATCCCCCCCGACGCGCGCGCCCTCGATCTAGGCTGCGGCACCGGATTGGTGGGGTTGGCGGCACTGCGCCGGGGAGCCCACGCCGTCCTGACGGACGTTTCCGCGCGCGCCGTCATCTCCGCGCGGGAGACACTTGCCGCCAACGGCTATCCCGACGTCCCCGTCGTCCACGCCTGCGGCGCAGCGGCGGTGGAGACGGCCTCGTGCGATGTCGTCGTCGCCAATCCGCCGTTCCACCGGGGACACGGCATCCACTTTGAGACGGCCCGGATGTTCATCCAGGAAGCCGTCCGTGTCCTCAAGCCCGGCGGGACCCTGTACCTGGTGGCTAACACCTTCCTGGACTACGAGCCGTGGCTCCGAGCCTACTGCGGCGAAGCTCGCCTCGTGGGGGAAGACAGGCGCTACCGCGTCTGGGAGGGGAAAAAATAGGGGGCAGGGTTCAACACTGCGGGTGTTTTATGACCCATTTCCACGCGCCAGGCGTAACTCTTCAGCCACCCTTGCCAGATACGATGGTATAATGCCGGGCATAACGTGGCAACCGGACTGTCGGGCCATTGAACTACCCGACCGACAACTGACAGACTATGACTATGATGGAGGGTGATTGTGGAAGGACGACAGATGTTGAAAATTTTACTTCGCTGGTGGTGGCTGGCGCTTATCCCCGTCGTGGTGGTGGTCGGTTACATCGGGCTGACCTACCAGCAACCGCCGACAGCATATCAGATCGTGATGCGTTTCACAGCCGGCGGCGAACCGGCGGCGACGCTTTCGGCGGACTACGACCGCTACTATGCGTGGCTGTCTTCGGAATACATCGCCAATGCTCTGGCAGACGTCGCCGTGACGGGACGTTTTGCCGCAGCCGTCGCGGCGCGTCTCAGCGACCAGGGGCTGACAGTCGCGCCGGGGGACATCCAAAGGGCCATCGTCAGCGACAACGCGCAGTCGATCTTTTTCATCTATCTCACCTGGCCCGACCCGGAACAGGTCACCGCCGTCGCCGAAGCTGTCAGCGCCGAATTGACCCAAAATGTGACGGCGTACTTTCCGCAGACCAGGGGCATCGGCGTCGCCGCGCAACGTGTGGACCCGCCGACGCCGGTGGCACTGCCCCCTTCACTGCGCGCCCAACTGCTCGGCCCTGGACTGCGCCTTGTCCTCGCGCTGGCCGTCGGTCTGGGGCTGGTGGCACTGGCCCATTACTTCGATCCGACCGTCCATGAGCGTGTCGAAGTGGAACAATCAGGCATCCCGGTACTGACCGTTGTGCCCAAGCGCCACAAACTGCGCAGGTCATCATAACCACGTTCATCACGTGTGCGTTACTTCAAATCCAGCAGACGGTCGATTTTCGGGCGATCGAAGCCAACCACGATATGGTTATCAATGCGGATCACCGGTACGCCCTGCTGCCCGCTCATCCGCTCCATCTCCTGTGCCGCGTGGGCGTCGCGCGATACATCCACCTCGGTAAAAGCAATCCCGCGTGACCGCAAATACTGCTTCGCATGGCGACAGTGCGGACACATCGGCGTCGAAAACACAATCACCCTGGGTTGTTGCTTCTTCTCCTCGTTCATAACTCACTCTCCAACAATATAATAGATATTTATATTCTTATTGTAAATCGGTCCGGCGCTTTGTCAAACCGCAGAATGCCTCATTCACCGCTCGCGTCCGCCCTGTTTGGCCTTGTTGGTACCTGGAGCGTAGCCGCTTGCACCGATTTGTGCAGGTCCCCCGCCGTTCCAGTAAGAAAAAACACCTGGCCAATGTGCCATCGTCAAGTTAGAACCCACGTTGCTTATCCACCTGGTTACGCAACGGCAAATCACCGCGAAAGAAGCGGTCGAGGTTTTCATAGAAGATGTCGAGAACATATTGTCCCTCAAACTGGGTCCCTCCGGCGGCGTGTGGCGTGATGAGCACGTTGGGTAAGTCCCACAGCTCACTATCGGGCGGCAGTGGCTCCTGCGCAAAGACGTCCAATGCTGCGCCACGCAGGTGACCGCTCTTCAATGCCGCGGTCAGCGCATCCTCGTCGATAATGCGCCCCCGCGAGATGCCCACCAGCAAGGCACCGGGCTTCATCTGCGCGATTTCTTCTGCACCGATCATCCCATCGGTTGCAGAGGTGTAGGGCACAGCGACGACCACGTAATCGGAAACATTCAGCAGTTCGTGAAGCTGCTCGGGCCCCCACAGCGTCTCGACGATATCCGGTCTCGCTACAGGCAGGATGTCCACTGCGACGACGTGCATCCCGAAGGCCACTGCACGCTGCGCTATCGCCCGCCCCACCGCGCCTAACCCGATGATGCCCATCGTACTCCCCGTCAGCTCGACCATCTGCGGGCGGAACGCCTGGGATGCCCACTCGTGGTGTTGCTGTCTGAGCACAAAGTCCTTAATGCAGCGCGTGAAGGCCAGGATCATGCCGAACACACTATCGGCCAGACACGCAGCGTGCGTACCGCTTGCACTGGTCAAGATCACGTTGCTCGCCGCCAATTCGGGGATCGCCAGATAATGATTGACGCCGGAACTAGGCGATTGCACCCATTTGAGCTGTCGCGCCGCCAGAAAGAGATCACGGTCCAGCCCGCCCACGTACACATCGGCGTCGGCGATCATGGCCGGCATATCTTCACGCCGACCGCAATATGCCAATGTCACGCCGGGATACTTTGCCTGCAGATCGGGGATAGCCTTCTCCAGACCCATCAGGTTAGGGCCGAATAGAATTTTCATCGAATGAACCTCCTTCGAACCATTTGAACGGTTTAGCCATAATGCGATTATAGTATGCAACCAAAGCCAACATTTTACATTTCAACTCGTCGCGCGAGGTAAAGTTGCCACGTTTGAGCACCTTGTGCACCAAAACGCTGAGCCATATCTCGACCTGGTTCATCCAGGAAGCGTGCTTGGAAGTGTAAAGGCCAGTGTGCCGTAGATGCTGCATTTGTCAAACCCATCCCATCTGACGCCACTGAAAAAAGGTCAGTTTGCCACTCTCTATTTGAAAGTGGGACAATTTTTCAAAAAAGGCCTATTTCGCCATTCATTGAGCATAGAAAAGCCCTCATATCAGCCTGAAGCGGGGCGAAATTTCGCGCACTTTGGAAAAACCAAGTTATTTCAGGAGAGTCAGCACTTCATCCATGCTGAATTCCTGCGAAGCTATCCTGCCCCATTTGCACATTCGCCAAAATCGGCTACAGTTTTGTCCGGGATGTTGTCAACAGAAAGAGAGGCTCGTTCAGAGAGATCTTATGCAACTTTATCTCATCCGCCACGGACAATCGGAGAATAACCAGCTTTTCGAATACACAGGCTCTAGCCTGGGACGTAGCCCGGACCCGGAATTGACGACTGTCGGACGGCAGCAAGCGGCATTGGTGGCAGGGTTTTTGCAACATTCCGATCCGACCTTTGCCAATCAGGCCCATGACCCACAAAATGTCGCCGGTTTCGACATCACGCACGTCTATTGTAGTTTGATGGTGCGCGCCGTAGCGACCGGCGTGATCATAGCTCACGCGCTCGGATTGCCGCTCGTCGGACTGCGCGACGCCCACGAGACCACTGGCATCTACATGAAGGACCCTGAGACCGGCGTTCTCACCGGCTTGCCGGGTAAGACCAGGGAATACTTTGCCGCGCATTACCCCGACTTGATTTTACCGGACGATGTCGACAATAAGGGTTGGTGGAACCGTCCCGTGGAAGAGGATGTCGAAATTCCACCCCGAGCACAGCGTCTCTTTGACTTGCTGTTGTCACGTCATAGTGAAACCGAAGACCACATCGCTCTGGTAACGCATGGCGGCTTCTACAGTTACCTCCTGGCGGCGATCCTGGGGCAGCCTTTGGGGCCATGTTGTCGCTTTGTAATGAACAACGCCGGCATCACCCGCATAGACTGTGCTCCCAACCGCATCCGGGTCATCTACATGAATCGCGTGGACTTTCTGCCCAGAGCACTCATCACCTAGAGACAAAAACATGATAAGCTGTAAAATCATTCTTCAATCTCATTTCCATTTTCTAATTTCTCATTTCTAATTTCTCATTTCTAATTTCTCATTTCTAATTTCTCATTTCTAATTTCTCATTTCTTATTTTTTCAGGAGAACTATGCCCATACTCGACACAACTAACCCCTCTCGTGTAGCCACGGACCAGACACGCATGTTGGTCACCATTGGCTATTGTGCGGCTTTTGTTGCTTTGGGGCTGACGACAGCCTCCCTTGGACCGACGCTGACCGACCTGGCAAGGAACACAGGCGCCGTCCTGAGCCAGATCAGCTACGTGTTCACGACCCGCTCATTCGGGTACCTGCTCGGTTCATTCTTCGGCGGGCGGGTGTACGACCGACGCTCAGGCAATCCGGTGATGGGAAGCGTGCTGCTGTTGATGGCGCTCAGCATGGCGCTCGTGCCGTTGATCCCCATCCTGTGGATTCTGACCATCGTGTTGTTGCTGTTGGGCATGTTCGAGGGAGCAGTGGACGTGGGCGGCAACACCCTGCTGGTCTGGCTGCACGGCGAAAAAGTCGGCCCCTATATGAACGCCTTGCATTTTTTCTTTGGCCTGGGTGCTTTTCTGTCGCCGATTATTGTGGCGCAAATCTCGAACAGCACCGGCGGTATAACCTGGGCTTATTGGATTCTGGCGCTGCTGATGCTGCCTGTGGCTGTCGCACTGCTGCGCTTGCCCAGCCCGTCGACCCCGGCGGCGGCGCGCTCCGGGGCGGAAGAGGCCGCGGCGTCCGTATCACAGCTTCCCCAGGCTCTGCTCGTCGTGTTGTTCGCCATTTTCTTCTTTCTCTACGTGGGAGCAGAGGGCAGTTTTGGAGGATGGATTGCGACCTATGCCAGGGCGACCGGCCTCGGTGACGCTACCACGGCCGCCTACCTGACATCGACATTTTGGGGAGCTTTGACCCTGGGACGGTTGCTCTCCATTCCCCTGGCGGCGCGCCTGCGACCGCGCGTTTTACTGTTCGGCGATCTGATCGGCGGTCTGCTCAGCGTGCTCGTCATCATCGCCTGGCCCGCCGCGCCGTCGGCGTTGTGGATCGGCACGTTTGGCGCAGGGTTCTCGATGGCGTCCCTCTTCCCGATGATGATCTCCTTCGCCGGGCGTCACATGGCGACCACAGGGAAAACTACGGCCTGGTTTTTTGTCGGCGCGAGCAGCGGCGGCATGTTCACCCCCTGGTTGATCGGACAGTTGTTCGAATCCGTCAGCCCCCACGTGACCATGTTCATTGTTGGGGCGAGTTTACTCCTGGACCTGGCGGTGTTTGGTGTGATTATCCGCTACCTGCGAAAACCCAATGAACCGGTGTTCACCGGCGGAGGGATGCAAAGGTAGAGCGAGTGGGTCACTCGCAGTGCAGGCGAATGGCCCCATTCACCCTACAAAACCGACTATTTTATATGAGGAGGTGCGCACGATGAATGGAAATTGGCTGGTTCAACGCAATCCGAGGCGTGACCTTTGGCTGATCGTAGGCTGGCTGCTGATCATTGCTGTGGGCATCGCCCTCGTCTGGTATGGATTCAGGCCGGAGGCGAAGCAAGCCTCTCCTGACCAGGGCGTCACGCCCCCGGCAAGCGTTACCATACCCCTACGGCCCACCGTCACTTTGGTGCCGCTTCCCAAGCCGACCAATACAGCGACGCCGACCCACACGCCCGCGCCGACGGCTACGTCCGCCCCACCTACACCGACGCCGTACATTGTGGCCGGCACCGATGGAGTCAACGTCCGCCAGGGACCGGGCACGACCTATGAGCGACTAGGGTATCTCGACCCTGGAATGCAGGCCCCCCTCATCGGTCATGACGGCGATTGGTGGCAGATCGCCTATAACGACGCGACGGCCTATGTCTACGGGCCTCTCGTCACGCCGTACAATCTGGCGACTGCTACGCCGGTATCTCCAACCCTTACATCCGACGCCGCCCCTGTTGCAAACCCGCCGGTCCTGGCCGCTGAAGTCGCCAACACCGCCATCCGCGCCACAAGGTAGCGCAAGGAGCGGCGGCTGATAGGGCTGGTAGCGCGAGTCGGCCACTCGCGGCGCAGGGTGAATTGGTAATTCGCTCTACAAAACAGACTATTTTAGGAGGAAAAGGACGCATGAAACTACCTTTAGTCTTAACACCGGCCCATCTATTAGGCCGGCTCCACCAAGAAGACACCCCGGCCCCCCTCGCTGGCGCGACGATGTATCTCGCCCAGGAAATCGGCGCGGGGCTGTCCTACACCTTTCCCTGCGGGGCGCTGGCCGACGCACGGTATCTCACCGCCGATACGCTGCTCGACGGCAACCAGCTTGCCGTCTTCGCGCTGTATTTGCAAGAAGGCGCGGAAGGCCCAACATTTGTGCTGAGTTACGGCTTGATTACCCAATGTACAGCGCGGCTGCGTATGCCGTTGGAAGCAGTGAATCAAAATCGCTGGCGCTACGAGCGCGAGGGGGCGTGGCTCAAACCGCTTTGCGGCGGTCAGCGCGTGGATTTGCGTAAAGTGGATCGACTGCGCCTTGGGGTATTACGCAAAGGACCGCAACCGGTGCGCTTCTGCCTTACCCCGATCACCGCGACCGCCGAGGAGCCGCCTTTATTGACGACGCTAACCCTTCCCGCGGGCAAACTACTCGACGAAATGGGGCAGAGCACGCTCCACGAGTGGCCGACCAAGAGTCGCCATCCCGCAGAAGTGACAGAGCGCCTGCAAACACAGCTTGCTGCCGCGCCGGAACAACGCCTGCCGCAGGACTTCTCACGTTGGGGCGGGTGGCTCGGAAAACGTTTCGCCGCTACGGGTTTTTTCCGCACCCAGCGCGATCCATCACGCTGGTGGCTCGTCGATCCCGACGGCTACGCCTTCTGGTCATCCGGGCTGGATTGTGTCAGTTTGGGCATTGATACAGCCTACGAGGGGCTGGAAGCGGCGCTGACATGGCTCCCTGACGCCGATGGACCTTATGCCCAGGCGCATCACGAGCGCGGCGAAGGGCGCGCCTTCGACTACCTCAAAGCCAACTTCATCCGCGCTTTCGGACCGGAGGCTGCCCACGACAAGTGGAGCACTATGACCGTGGGATTACTGCGTCAATTTGGCTTCAACACCGTCGCTAACTGGTCCGACTGGCGCATCGCGCGCGACGCTCAAGTCCCCTATGTGCGCCCGCTGGATGGGCGTGCGCTCTCGGTCCCCACCGTCTACCGCGACTTCCCCGACGTTTTTCATCCTGATGGCGAGCGTGCGAAAGCGGCGTTCGCCGAGCAGTTGCGCGAGACCCGCGACGATCCGGCCTTCATCGGCTACTTTCTGATGAACGAACCCGATTGGGGTTTCGCCCAGGAGACGCCTGCCGCCGGCATGCTGTTCAATACCCCCAAGTGCTACACGCGCCAGGCGCTCAGCATCTTCCTGCGCGGACGCTACGGCGACGAAGAGCGACTGTCCGATGCCTGGCAAATCGGCGTCACCTTCGCGGCGCTGGCCGAAGGCGAGTGGAATATCCCGCTGACCGCGCGCGCGCAGGCCGACCTGGCAGATTTCAGCGCGATCATGGTCGAGAGACTGTTCAGCGGTCTGAGCGCCGCGTGCCGCGAGGTGGACCCACATCACCTCAACCTGGGGATTCGCTATTACACCGTTCCGCCCGCGTGGGCCATCAAGGGAATGCGTAGCTTTGACGTCTTCAGCATGAACTGCTACAGAACGCGCGTGCCGGCCGAGGAAATGGCGCAGATCAACACCCGGCTCGATTTGCCCATCATGATCGGCGAGTGGCACTTCGGCGCGCTGGATGTGGGACTGCCCGCCAGCGGCATCGGGCACGTGCCGACGCAGGCCGACCGGGGGAAAGCGTTCCGCGTTTATCTGGAAGATGCGGCAGCGCAGCCCTGGTGCGTGGGCGTTCATTACTTCACCCTCTACGACCAGTCCGCGTTGGGACGCTTCGACGGTGAAAACTACAACATCGGCTTCCTGGATACCTGCAACCGTCCCTACGCCCCGCTGGCAGAGGCCGCGCGCCTGAGCCACGAGCGGCTCTATCAGGTGGCAACCGGCGCAGTCGCCCCTTACGACGAAGCGCCGGAGTACTTGCCGTTGTTGTTTATGTGATAATGACATAGGTTTAACTCAATTGAAACACATTTTTACATATTATGATATTGACGGAATCACCATTCGGTGAGAAAATATAATTGACTCTCCTGAAAAAAGGTAAACGACGGGGGAGTCCTCAACTTGAGGCATTTTCGAGCCGCTCAGTGGGGTATGGTTAGGGCCACCATCAAAAGGATGCCCTTCACGGTCAAAGGAGGTCGCAAGACAAGAATGTCCTGGCGCGGCATGGGGATATCAGGCGCCCGGAAAAATGCTCAATCAACGTTAGAGGCCGGTCCCCTCATTGACCAGAGCTTGGCTACGAATCTTATGATTTGGATATATTGCATTTCAGTGGTAGTCTAGGGTCTTGTGCTCGTTTCAAACGTCAAAAACACGCCCACAAGAGGCTTATTTGAAACATACCCTTATGATTTGAAAGGAGGCATTCCATGCGTAGAGTATTTCCCGTGTTGTTGCTTGTTCTCGGACTGTTGCTGCTCTCCAGCGCGCCGGTGTATGCCCAACCTGCATCGAGCAGCATCATCGTCAACCACGTCGTCAAAGCCGGCGAGACGATCTACTGTATCGCCCGTGCGTATGGCGTCAGCCCCAATGCGATTCTTAACGTCAACCCGGTTCCGTATCCGAATTGGATTTTCCCCGGTCAAGTGCTTGCCATCCCGAATGTACCGGCCTTACTGCCGCCCGGCCCGGTCTGCGCCCGTCAGGATGTGACACCCCAACCGTCGACATGCACCTGCGCCCACTATTACACCGTCGTGACCGGCGACAATCTCTACCGGATTTCGCTCAAGTATGGCGTGAGCATGTGGCGCATCGCCGAGTGTAACAGCCTTCACAACCTGAACTACATTCGCGTTGGCGATATGTTGTGCATCCCCAGCCCATAAACCTACCCTGGATCAGGCGCCACGCATCTTATCCATGCGTGGCGCCTGATCTTTTTGTACCCCCATCGGCATGCTTCCGCCGGTTCGGTGACGACTTTTTTGCCCATGAACCTGTACGATCTGGACCTGGTCGCCCTTGAGACGTTGTTCACGGCATGGGGCGTCCCCGCCGTCCACGCGCGGACGGTGTGGAAGTGGCTCTACCGCTGCATCCCCACCGACTTCACCGCGCTGCCCCCCACCCTTCCCCAAACCTTGCAAGCGCGCCTTCGCGCCGAGATGACCCTCGAACTTCCCCAGGCGGTGGATTCACAGTTCACCGCCGACGGTTCGACACGCAAGGACCTCCTGCAATTGGCCGACGGGGAGCGGGTGGAGGTGGTCATCATGCGTTACCGCCACCGGCACAGCGCGTGTATCTCCACGCAGGTCGGCTGTGCTTGCGCCTGTCGCTTCTGCGCCACCGGGCAGATGGGGTTCATGCGGCAGCTCAGGGCCGCTGAGATCGTCGCCCAGGTGCTTCACGCGCAGCGGATTTTGGCGACGAACGGGCAAACCCTCACCAATTTCGTGCTGATGGGGATGGGCGAACCGCTTTTGAACTACGACAACACCCTGACCGCCCTCCGTCGCCTGTGCGATCCACGCGGCATGGGCTTCGTCGAACGGCGTATCACGCTCAGTACCGTGGGCATCGTCCCGGGCATCGAGCGGCTGGCAGGCGAAAAACTGCGTATCAACCTGGCGGTCTCGCTCCACGCCGCCACCGACGCCGTCCGCGACGCGCTCCTGCCCCTCAACCGGCGCTATCCTCTGGATGATTTGTGCGATGCACTCCGGACGTACACGGCCATCACCCAACGCCGTGTGATGCTGGAGTGGGTGATGATCGACGGCCTCAACGACACGCGCGAGCAGGCCGGGGCGCTGGTCGCCCGCTTTGCCGGCATCCCCGTCCATGTCAATCTGATCCAACTAAATCCCACGCCGGAGTATGCCGAGCGGCCTTCATCCCCGGAGGCCGTGGACGCCTTTAGCACCATTCTGGATCAGGCCGGCATCCCCCACACCTTGCGCCAGCGTCGCGGCGTGCCGATTGCGGCGGCCTGCGGGCAACTACGCCGTCGGTCGCTGTTGGAAGAATAGCCGTAGGGCAAATTGGCGATTCGCCCTACAACGGGAGGCACCATGCATTTTCATATCGATGAGGGGTATCTCTACTGTGAGCAATGGAGAGTCCGGGACATCCAGGAGCGTGTGCCGAGCAGTCCCTTCTATTTATACAGCGCCGCGCAGCTTCGGGAGAATTTCGCCGCCTACGTCACCGCGCTCGCCGGCCTGAAGGCACGCGTCTTCTACGCGGTCAAAGCCAACGGCAATCTGACCCTGCTCAGAATCCTGCGCGAATTGGGCAGCGCCGCGACGCTGGTCAGTGGCAACGAACTGCGCATGGCGCTCCTCGCCGGGTTCATGCCGGAGGATCTGCTTCTCAATGGGAACGGCAAACGCAGCGACGAGTTGGCGCTGGCTGTACGTCATGGGGTGATGGTCAACATCGACAGCGAGTTCGATCTGGCGCACATTGCCCAGACGGCGCGAGAAGTGCACAAGCCGGTGGACGTACTACTGCGCGTCAACCCCGACATCGGCGTCGATGTCCACCCTTACGTCGCTACGGGGATGCGCGATTCCAAGTTCGGCATCCGCGCCGAGCACCTCACGGAGTTTCTTGACCGTCTGCAGCAAAATCCGCTACTGCATCTGGTGGGCCTGCACTGCCACCTCGGTTCGACAATAAAGGATATGCCGGTCTTCCACAACGCGGCAACCCTGATGCGCGACCTTTTTGTCGCCATACGCACTCAAGGTTTCGCCCTGCGCTATCTCAACCTGGGCGGCGGCTTGGGCATCGACTACGAACACACAGGCGCCTATCCGACGCCGGCTGATTGGATCGGGACGTTGCGTGATAGGCTGCCTGAGGATGTGACGTTGATCGTCGAACCGGGACGCAGCATCGTCGGCAACGCCGGCGCGTTGATCGGCCGGGTGCTCGGCGTCAAGGCCAACGGTGACAAGCGCTTCATCGTCACCGACAGCAGTATGGCGGAACTGCTCCGTCCGAGCCTGTACGGAGCATACCATCACATCGGGTTCAGCGAACCTGTGGACGGCGCGGTGCAGACGTTTGACATCGTCGGGCCGGTCTGCGAGTCCGCCGACTTCCTGGGCAAGGCGCGCGACCTGCCCACCCCTCATGAGGGCGCCGGCCTGGTCGTCTACGACGCCGGCGCCTACGGCTACGCGATGAGTTCGAATTACAACTTGCGCACGCGGCCTGCCGAATATCTGGTCGATGGCGACCGCCTGATCCAGATTCGCCGCGCTGAAACCTTCGACGATCTGACGTTGGCGTTGTCGCCTCTTTCCGTTATAATGCCTTGAATAGCAGGAAGCACCCTACAAGGCAGGCATCCCATGCGTCAGGATTATCCCATTTTGGAATTTGATCCCACCCGCGAGGCGATTATCGAGCCAGGCAAGCTCATCGCCCCTATCGACATCCCTGAACATTGCGTTATTTGCTTCTTCCAGGATGTGCTCAGCGGGCTGGTGAACTCAGGTCGCGCCACCCATGTCGTTGACGGCCGGTCGGAGATGGGCCGCCACCCCCTCTACGAGATGGAGGTGGACGGCCAACGCCTGGCCTTCTTCCATCCCGGCGTCGGTGCGCCGCTGGCGGCAGGATTGTTGGAAGAAGTCATCGCGCGTGGCTGCCGTACCTTCATCGTCTGCGGCGGGGCCGGGGTGCTGAACAGCGCAATCGCCGTCGGCCACATCGTCGTTCCTGTTGCCGCGGTGCGTGACGAGGGCATCTCGTATCACTATCTGCCGCCTGCCCGCGAAGTCCCTCCCTCTCCCGAAGCCGTCGAGGCCATCGAGCGCGTGTTGGAACGGCACCGGTTGCCCTATGCCGTGGGCAAAACGTGGACGACCGATGCCTTCTACCGCGAGACGCCCGATAAAGTCCGGCTGCGTCGTGAAGAGGGCTGTCTAACGGTGGAAATGGAAGCGGCGGCGTTCTTCGCCGTAGCGCGTTTCCGCCATGTGTGCCTCGCGCAGATGCTCTACGGCGGCGACGACCTCGGCGGTGCGGCGTGGGATCACCGCGATTGGGTAAGCCGCGGCTCCGTGCGCGCGAAGCTCTTCTGGCTGGCGGCGGAAGCCTGCCTGGAACTGTAGGCGAGGCGAATGATCTGGGTGTACGGCTCATCCAGTGACGCCGTTGCGCCGGTTTACCGGATAGGGAGCATCGCCGAACGCCCTTGTGATCCTTATCTTCCCATAGAAAATGTGCTACAATGAAGATGTTTGACATCCGGACTACATTTTGGAGTTGATGGGTATGCCCAATCGCGCTGCTTCTCAACACATTCGAGCCACAACGCTCAACCAACGCACGCGCTTATGCAGCTATTGGCGCGCTTTTCTGTTCGTGCCGATCCTCTTGGGGATGCTTTCTGCTTGTGAGAGAGCCACCGCCACCCTCTCTCCCACCTCTACGCCGGCAGCGGTGATCGTGAAGGATGAGTTTTCGCCGCCGCATGCGGCATGGGCGCGTTTTGACACGGCGGAAAGCGCCGTCTACGCCCAAGAAGGCGAACTGTATCTGGAGGATCGCGGCAAAGGCGTCGCCGTCTACGCCCCCTTTGCCGGCAAGACCTACGCCGATGTCGATATTGCCGTCCAGGTGCGTCATGTCCAGGGCACGGTGAACAACTGGATGGGTGTGATTTGCCGTCAACAGGATAAGAATAACTACTACCTGCTGGCGATCAGCGCCGATGGATACTCCTTGATTCTGCTGGTTGAGAATGGCCTCTCTGTGCCGCTTGCCGGGCCGCAGTCCACGGCGGGGATCAGAATCGGCAAAGCGCGGAACAATCTCGAGGCCCGCTGCCAGGGAGAAGCGTTGACTCTGCGGGTGAACGACGCCCTCGTTCTGACAGCCTCGGATAGCGTGCTCCAGGAGGCCGGCGGGGTGGCGCTCTTTGCCGACGCTGTCGAACGCGGCGAGACCGCCGTCGTGGCTTTCGATAATTTTACGTTGTCCCAACCGTGAGGAGATTGGGGATGGGGAGATAGGGAGATTGAAAATTGAAAATTAAAAATTGGAAATTGAAGCTGGAGAGCTTCTTACTTCCTACTCTTGACTCTTTACTCCCTCCCTATTCCTTACTCCTTGCTTTCTGGCTCGTGGCGCTCATCGGCTATGGCGGGCCGTGGGTAGGACGGCGAGCGGCGGCGTTGGCCTGGAATGCCTATGACCTCTTCGATTTACTACGGCTATTGCCGGAAATCGAAACCGGCGTGCTATCCGTCAATTTGCAAACCCTGAGACTGCCGCTGGTGGGGTTGGCCGTCCTGTTGCCAATGTTGTTGGCTCCCACGGCGGCGGGGTGGCGGATTGCGGGCGCGCTCCTGGGAGCGGGATTGGCGCTGGCGACGCTCCCCCCTTATCCTGAGATTGTGAGCGCGTGGCACACGCCGGGTTGGTGCGTCCCCTTCTGGTGGGGCGTCGGCGCGATGGCCGCAGCGGGAATGGCGGCGTGGCTCGCGCCGCGTTTGGGTCGGTACCGTTCCTGGCTCATGCTGGCGTGGATTGTCGTCACCGGTGTGCCTGCCGCCGTGACGTTGAACCGGCTGCTGCCTGCATTGCGTGCTCTCTATCGGACCCCGCTTAATCCGGGCTGGGGATTCTGGGTCTGTATGATCGGTCTGTGTAGCATGGCAGTCCTCATCTGGATGCCGAACCTGCGCCGGAGCGCCCCCAGCCTACCCGGCGAATAACGATTGGACTATTGATGGAGGCTGAGATGTCAACAATACCGAATGATGAAACCGCCATGGCAGAAATCCAAAGCGTTAAAGAGCGCTACGAAGCCGATCTCCTCAAAAAACCCAATGTGGTAGGGGTGGGCGTCGGTCTGCGGATGCAGGAGGGCAAGCCGGTCGGAGAGCCGGGGTTGATCGTGAACGTGACCCGCAAGATTCCCCCGCGGTTTCTGCGTCCTCAAGACCGCATCCCCAAAATGCTCGACGGTGTGCCGGTGTGGATCGAGGTCATCGGTGAGGTCGAAGCGCAGGGATAAGAAAGAAGAGGGAGTAAGGAGTAAGAGGAGGCCCTATGAATAACCAGATTATGGCGCAGGCGCGTCAAATCTATCAACAAGCCTTGCCGGATATTTTCAAACGTCGCAATGTTGTGGCCTGTGGATTGGGCTACAAAATCAGTGCGGGAAAGCCTACCGGCGATCTCAGTCTGATAATTTCTGTGACCCACAAGGTCCCCAGCACTCAACTTGCGCCTGAAGACCTTATCCCCAAGTCCATCCAGGGGATATTGACCGACGTTGTGGAGACCGGACGCATCCGCGCGCAGATGCCGGAGAACCCCACGGGCCGTTTTCGACCGGCGCAGCCCGGCATCTCCATCGGCCACCACGACATCACCGCCGGCACCTTCGGCTTGCTCGTTCACCGCAACGGTGTTCCCTTCATCTTGAGCAACAACCACGTCCTGGCCGATTGTAACGCGGGCCACATTGGCGATGCGATCTATCAACCCGGTCCGGCGGACGGGGGAACGGCGGCGGACCGAATCGCGGCGCTGGCCGAGTTCGAGACACTGGATTTCGGCGACAACCCTTCACAATGCAGCATCGCCGATGCCGTTGCCGGCTGGCTCAACTTTCTGGCGCGCGTGAGCGGCTCCAGTCACCGTTTGCAGCCGATCCAGCAGACGGCAGGCATCAACGCGATGGACGCCGCCCTGGCTCAACCGGACACCCCTGACCTGGTCATTCCCTCGATTCTTCAAATTGGACTGCCGACCGGCGTGGGGAGCATCGAACTAGGACAAGAGGTCCAGAAAATGGGGCGCACCACGGGATTGACGCACGGCTATGTCACCCAGGTGAACGTAACGGTGAGTGTGGACTACAACGGGCGCACAGCGCGTTTCACCGAGCAAGTGCTCACGGGTAACATGAGCAACCCCGGCGATTCCGGCTCCGCCATCCTGGATACGGAGCGTCGCGTCGCCGGTTTGCTGTTTGCCGGCTCCACCAGCGTCACAATTTTCACGCCCATCCAGCGTGTTCTGGATCACTTCGGCGTGCAGGTGATGACTGGCTAAAGTCTTCCTCGTTTACCCCAACGCGACATCCAAAATCATCATCACCGTAAAGCCCACCATGACCCCCAAAGTGGCAAGGTGTGTGTTGCCGCCACTTTGAGCTTCGGGAATGAGGTCCTCGGCAACGACAAAAATCATCGCGCCGGCGGCGAAGGCCAGCGCGTAAGGGAGAAGCGGACGCGCGATCAAGACTGCTGCCGCGCCCAATACGCCCGCCACAGGCTCCACCAGACCCGAAAGTTGCCCGTACCAGAAACTCTTGAACGGTGTATATCCCTCGCGCCGCAACGGCATGGAGACGGCCAAGCCTTCCGGAAAGTTCTGAATGCCGATACCCAGCGTCAGGGCGATAGCGCCGGCGACGGTAGCCGCGGGAAATCCTGAAGCGACGGCGCCAAAGGCCACCCCCACCGCCAACCCTTCGGGAAAATTGTGCAAAGTGATGGCGAGCACGAGCAAGGTGATACGTCGCCACACGGTCTTCACGCCCTCCGGGTGTTCTTCGTCACTACGATGGAGGTGCGGCAGGACGCCATCAATGCCGCGCAGAAACACCCCGCCGAGGGTGAAACCAACGGCTGCCGGGATCCACGCCGGCAGTCGTCCCCCTTCCGACATCTCAATGGCCGGCGCCAACAGCGACCAGTAGCTGGCCGCAATCATCACGCCGGCTGCAAAGCCGAGCATGCCGTCCAGGACTTTTCGGCTGACTCCTTGTGCTAAAAAGACGGTCGCCGATCCCAACGCCGTCATAAGCCACGTGAAAAGAGTCGCCAGTAAGGCTTGCATCGCCGGGTTCAGGTTCGTCAAGTACGTTGTCATGCCTATCTCCGCTGCAAATAGCCACCGAGGACACAGAGAAAAAACTCCGAGTACTCTGGGCTCTCCGTGGCCTAAAAGTTGAGCAACGTGTTAGAATTCCTCTTCAATCACCGAGCCTTCTTCGATGTCTGCACGCGCTCCAAGTTCGAGCGGAATATCTTTCATCTCTGATAGCTTTTGGCGGATCAGGTCTTCAAGCGTGTTGGCGAATTCAGGATTCTCTTTGAGGTAGGCCTTCGCGTTTTCCCGGCCCTGGGCGAAGCGCTCACCGTCATAATAGTAGAACGAACCGCGCTTATCGACGACATTCAATTCCAATCCCACATCCATCAGATCGCCCTCGCGGCTGATGCCTTCGCCGAACATAATGTCGAACTCGGCAACGCGGAAAGGTGGAGCCACCTTGTTCTTGGTCACGCGCACGCGGGTGCGATGGCCGATGATCTCCCCCTGCGCCTTGATCGCCGTCACGCGCCGCACATCCATACGCACCGAGGCGTAGAACTTGAGCGCGCGTCCGCCGCTGGTCGTCTCCGGCGAGCCGAACATCACGCCGATTTTTTCACGCAGTTGGTTGGTGAAGATCATAATAGTGTTGCTTTGCTTGATGGCACCGGAGAGCTTGCGCAGTGCCTGGCTCATCAAGCGCGCTTGCAGGCCGGGATGGGAGTCGCCCATCTCCCCCTCGATTTCGGCGCGGGGGACAAGCGCCGCTACCGAGTCGATGACGACGACGTCCACGGCCCCGCTGCGGACCAGCGTTTCGGCGATTTCGAGCGCCTGCTCACCGGTATCCGGCTGCGAGATGTAAAGGCTCTCGACATCGACGCCGCAGCGCACGGCGTAGGTGGGATCGAGTGCGTGCTCCATATCGATGAAGGCCGCGATTCCACCCCGGCGCTGCACTTCCGCGACGATATGCTGACAAATGGTGGTCTTGCCGGAGCCTTCCGGTCCGTAGACTTCGGTGATGCGTCCACGCGGCACACCACCGACCCCCAAGGCCACATCCAGCGCCAGCGAGCCGGTGGGAATTGTCTCAACGTTCAGATGCGTCGCGTCGCCCAGGCGCATCAGTGCACCGTCGCCAAAGCGGCGCTTGATCTGTGCAACCGCTTGATCCAATACTTTCTGCCGTCCTTCATCAACCATACCAGCCCTCCTCAAAGATAATAGTCTTTAGCCTTTTAGTCAGGGCGGCGCACCACCCCGGTTGGAAATTCGTATCTATTCAGGTCAAGCCAGTCAACCTGGCGCAGCCACTTATTCCCTATGCCAGGTGCTGTAATTCTATTATAGTACAGATGTTCTATAATGCAACAACTACTGTATCTATTCAGGCTCGTAAACCTGACGAAGCCACTTATTCCCTATGCCAGGTTTGGCGTAGACTTTGGTAGGCCAGGTGCTTCTGTATGACAAGATATGCGTGTTTCTATAAGCCCATCCCCCCTGCCCCCCTTCCCTCCAGGAAGGGGGATTTTGGGTGGGGGTGTGGCGGGCGGCTTCGCC
>Ga0208196_1000856_pt1 | contig 36556 bp, 30 predicted proteins | sample AD_JPNNA7_MetaG_FD_184443 | JGI IMG/M metagenome (GOLD analysis project Ga0208196, IMG submission 184443) | Active sludge microbial communities of municipal wastewater-treating anaerobic digesters from Japan - AD_JPNNA7_MetaG (SPAdes) (version 2) | ecosystem: Engineered > Bioreactor > Anaerobic...
GCCCTGCACCGAGACGCAGTAACCCGGTTTCCCTTTTAGTAGCTATCTGAAAAATATTTACTGGGGAGCAGTAGGCCGGCGGTGCAACCGCCGGCCTATTACGCCCCATATCATTATTAAGATCGGATCTAAGTCCTTCCCTCTTCGGGCTCCTCTTCAAAGATTTGCTCAATCGTCACCCCAAACAAGCGTGCGATCTTGAATGCCAGCGGCAGACTGGGATCGTATTTGCCTGTTTCGATCGCGTTGACCGTCTGGCGGGAAACGTCCAGGCGGTCCGCCAGGTCAGCTTGTGACCAGTCACGCTGTGCGCGCAGCACTTTAAGCTGGTTCTTCATGAGAACCTTCGTGAGGCGATATAAACGCCGAGGCCCCACAACCCCACGATGAGCGGAAATATCCACACCCACGAAAGATGCGGCGCGCCGACCAATTCAAGCAGCCCATAGGTCATTGCAATCATGGCCGTCCCCCCCACAGACAAAGCCAGCGCGTACAGCTGGATGCGCTTTTGCAGTTCATCCATGGTTTGAAAGTAGTTCACAAAAGCCAAAAGTGCAAAGAATATGGGTACTGCCGGGAGCAGCATCACCGGGAACCGCAAGGCTGACTCGCGGTTCGCATTCACAAATAAGACCGCCAAGACCAGCACAAGAGCATATATCCACATCGATATTGAAAATCGTACCATGTATTGTTTTCCAGCTTTTTTCATTTCCTGTTCTCCTATCCTGTTTTCTGAATGTCTTTAGTATACAGCAAGCTTTACAATTTGTCAAGCTTAATTTACATTTTGGAAATGAAACTTGTCTTTTTTCCTCTTTCGACCCAACAAAATAAAAAAACAGGCGTGCGGCCTAAAGCCGCACGCCCGAATTTCTAACCCCAGGCCCGCGCTACGACTCGCCGTTGACCCGGCGCAGCTTGCGCTGTGAGGGCAGTTCGCTGGCATAGACGCGCTTGACGCCATCGCCCACGGACTGCTCGGTCACGCGGATGTATTTGACCAGGCGCTCAAACCCGCCCGGCTCCACCGAGGCGGCCTGGTCGCTGCCCCACATGGCCCGGTCGAGGGTGATGTGCCGCTCTACCACGCAGGCGCCCAGCGCCACAGCCACGGCGGAAGGCACCAGCCCCACCTCGTGCCCGGAGTAACCAATCGGGCAGGGATAGATGTCGCGCAGGGTCTGCACCATGCGCAGGTTCAGCTCTTCGGGCTCGCAGGGATAGGCGCTGGTGGTATGGCAGATCACCAGCTTGTCCATATCCAGCAGGGGCACTGCCGTGCGGATCTGTTCCATGGTGGACATGCCCGTCGAGAGGATGATGGGGCGCCCGGTGTTCTTGAGGTGCCGCAGCAGCCCATGATCGGTCAGCGAGGCCGAGGGGACCTTGTAGCACAGCGGGTTGAACTGCTCCAGAAAATCCACCGAGGGCTCATCCCACACCGAGGCAAACCAGTCAATGCCCACCTGCTGGCAGTAGCGGTCAATTTCGGCGTATTCTTCAGCGCCAAACTCGGTCTTGTAGCGGTATTCCAGATAGGTGATGTAGCCCCAGGGCGTCTCGCGCATTTGATTGCGCTGTTCGGGGGGCACGCACAGCTCGGGTGTGCGCTTCTGGAATTTGACCGCATCCACGCCGGCGTGTTTGGCGGCATCAATCAACTGCTTGGCAATTTCAATATCGCCGTTGTGATTGATGCCAATTTCGGCAATGATATAGGTCGGGTAGCCGTCACCGATCATCCGGTCGCCAATTTTTACAGCACGAGTCATAAAAGTTACTCCTGATTGTTTTGCAAAATAAGATCGCAGAGTTCGCGCACCGCGCCGTGACCACCTGTGCGGGTCAGCACCAGGTCGGCTTCACGGAGCACGGCAGGTTCGGCATCTGCGGGGACTACCGCACAGCCCACCAGTGGGAAGCACGGTAAATCGTTAATGTCGTTGCCAATATAGACCACCTCGGCAGGTGAGACGTGATATTCAGCCAGCAGGGCGGGCAGGGTTGAGCCTTTGTCCAGCGCGCTCTGGATGCAGGGGATGTTCATCTTCTTGCAGCGCGCCGAGACCACCGGGTTGGCCTCGCGCGAGAGCACCAGCGCCTGGGTGCCCAGCCGGTGGCGCAGCTCGTTGAGGCCCATGCTGTCGCCGCGGAAGGCCGCCACACTCTCGTGCCCGGCCTGGTCGGTCCAGACGCGGTTGTCGGTCAAGACGCCGTCAAAATCCATGATGATCAACGAGACCCTGGGAGGCAGCGGGCGGCGGGGCCGGTGCGGGGTGACCATCTCCAGGCCGCCGTACCAGACCAGCCACTCGTACCGCTGCCAGTCGCGCGGGGTGTCAATATCCACGGTGTAGTTGGGGTCAATCAGAATGGGCAGAATGGTGCGCCCGCTCATCGAGCCCTGCTCCAAAATTGCCGCCGGGCGGATCACGTCAATATGCCCGGTCTGCCAGTACACGGGCGGCAGGATCTGGCGGGGGGCGTTGTAGGGTTCGGCTATGCCGGGCACTTCCAGCAGCGGGAGCATTGGGCTTTCGGGGCCGGTGAGCCGCCACATCTTATGCGGGTTTTGCCCGGCCGGCACCACGCCGCGCACCGAGTCGGCCTCGGGGTGGGCCAGCAGCAGCCGCACGGCCTCATCCACCAGCGCGGGCGGGCGGATGGGCGAGGTGGGGCGCAGTTGAATCACCAGGTCGGGGTGATAGTTTTCGTGTTCAGCCAGCCAGCGCAGCGCGTGTTCAAACACGGGCAGGTCGGTGGTGGCGTCCTGGGCAAATTCGGCCGGGCGCAGGAAGGGCGCCTCGGCGCCGTGCTGCTGCGCCACGGCGGCAATCTCGGCGTCATCGGTAGAGATGATGACCCGTGTGACTGTTTCAGCCTGCAGGCCCGCGGCAATGCTGTAGGCAATCAGCGGGTAGCCGGCAAAATTGCGGATGTTCTTGCGCGGGATGCCCTTGGAGCCGCCGCGCGCCGGGATGATGGCCAGCACTTCGGGGCGGGCTACCATGCCGTCCAGCCCCCATCTACCACCAGGTTGGCGCCGGTCATGTACGAGGACGCATCGGAGGCCAGGAAGAGCATGGCGCCGTTCATTTCCTCACGGCGGGCCATGCGGCCCAGCACCGTGCGGGCCGAATACTGCTGGGTGAAGACCTCATCGTGATTGTTGTACACCCCGCCGGGGGTCAGCGCATTGGCGCGGATGTTGCGGCCGGCGTAATAGGTCGCCAGGTAACGTGTCAGGCCCAGCACACCGGCCTTGGTCACCGAATAGAAAACCGGCTTGTAATTTTGCGTCTCCTGCCCGGGGCGGCGGTAGAGGCGCTGGTCGGGGCCCACAAGCCCGTATGTGGAGCAAATGTTGATGATCACGCCGTGGTCCTGGGCAATCATCGGTTGGACGGCCGCCTGGGCGCACAGGAACATGCCCGTCAGGTTCACATCCAGCGCTTGCCGCCAGGCCGTGAGGGGATAATTTTCAAAGGCGTTGGCGCCCTGCTGCCCCACATTGTCCTGATCAAATTTGGGGTCCATGGCGGCAGAGCAGACCAGGATATCCAGACGGTCGTAGGTGTTGGTGCAGGCTTCCACCATGGCGCGCACCGAGTCGGGGTTGGTCACATCCACGCCCACGCCAAGCGCCGCCAGGCCCTCAGATTGCAGTTCGGCAGCCACGGCTTCAGCCGCGGCCGTGTTGAGGTCGGCCACAATCACACCGGCGCCGGCCTGCGCCAGCGAGCGGCAGAAGCCCTTGCCCAGCAGCCCGGCGCCGCCCGTCACCACTGCCGCCTGCCCGCTGAGTTTGAATTGATCAAAAATATGAGTCACGTTGTATCCCTCACATCCAAAGTTGATGATTTTGGGTGTATTGTACCGCGAATCAGAGTTTAGGTTTTGGGATTGTTGGTCGGCGGACAAGGGTTTTTCTGCAAAGGGGTCGCGAAGCATCCCGCAAGGATTTGTAGGGGCGGACCTGTGTGTCCGCCCGGCCCTGCACTCCCGCCGGAGCGCCGAAGCGGCGCTCTCGACAGAGCGCCGAAGCGGCGAGGGTCGCGAAGCACCCTGCACTCCCGCCGGAGCGCCGAAGCGGCGAGGGTCGCGCAGCATTCTTATCTCGTTTTTGCGCCCTGGCGCTACTCCCATGCCTCGCGCCGGGAACCTCGCACGAACTTGAAACCTGAAACGTGAAAGGTGAAACTTCATTTGACAAATCTCACCGCCGAGTCTACAATCTTATTATCTCAATCATGGGTGGGCCCAGCAAATCAGGCTTGACGAACGAGCCTGATCGCTGGATGGAGGGAAATATTCAAAATGAAAAAGCGTTGGATTTTGCTTGTAAGCATCGTTCTGTTTCAAACCATCCTGACAGGGTGTGCTTCCAAAACGGCACAACTGCCAGAAGAATGCCTGGCGCAGAACATGTTGATTTCCAAAGAAGACATTGGCGCTGCATATGAAAATGCGCTGATGTCTCCGTTGTCTGACGAGCCTGTTAATTCTGCAGCTACTAGTTTTTACTATCCAGCACCGGCGTTTACCGATGTCATACAACATAAGGATAAGAATATTCAATCAGTTTACCAGAGTCGCGCGGAGTTTGTTTTTAGGTCAGATGAAGGCAGCCATTCGTGGGTAAAGCCAGCCGATGTATTATTTGAAAGCACTTTGGCGGATGAATATGATTATCGGTGTGGGTTTCTATGGGATGAATATTGCTGTAAATACATAGCGCGTTTCAAGGGCTACCTGATATATTTGAGCCTGGATATCGGCCCCGACGGCTACAGCCTGGAGGGCTTTTCTGCTGGCATGGCTGCCATTGATCGAGAAGTAGGAGAGTGCTTTGCCGCTTTAGAGGAGGCCACTCCAGAGCCATGAGCCTAATTCCCGCGTTGCATTCTTCATCGCCTGATCCATGACCATCACAGCCCAATCCAGCTTCAGCAGCACCACCTCGCGAGTGGCTCAGACCATTTCCCTAAGGAGTAGAAAAATGCAGACCAGAAAAAGACAGATGCCGATAGTTATCTTGTTCTTCTTGTCGGTGTTAATCACATCTTGTACTCAACAAAACAAGTTCGAAAATGACAAAGCTGAACTGATTGAAATCATCACCAGTTCTGATTGTGTGCTCCCCTGTTGGCGAAACATAACCCCCGGTGTGACAACCGTGCAAGAGGCTCGGGAGCGAGTTCTCGAGATGTTTTCCACCTCAAGCGCAGAAATTCAAGTTCCCCCGACTTTTGTGGATCAACTCAATCTTGCTGATGGCCCTTGGATGTTTCTACAGTTTGAAGAACAGAACCTATCGGTCAATTTTTCAATCAGGGATCAGATTGTTGACAAAATCAGCTTTCAGTTCGGGGGGTATAAATTGAGATTAAATGATGTTCTAGGAATCATGGGGGATCCCACAATGGTGAATATGTGCCACGAAAACATTGAAGTACGTCGGGCGCTTATTCATATTGAAAATACGGTAGCAGATGCTTTCTTCGTTCAGGGGCTGCCGGTGTCGGGTAATTCTTTCACCATCTCATACGGCCCGGATACTGAAATCGATGTGCTTGCATATTATGCGCCCAGAGATATCCCCCTATATGATTTTTCTTTTCCGTGGCTAGGTTATGGCGAAAACGATTTTATCTTGGAGCAGCAAAATTCACTGTCAACCTGTCCTCATCATTAATAATCCGATATCGCCTGGAGTGAGGTAAAAGAGGTCTCACACAGCAAACTTTCCGCGGGGTTTCGTCCGGGCTGAAGTATAATCACATGACACCACGCCGCTCAGACCAAAATGATTAGAACGGGGAGAGATTATGAGGGTAATCTTCTATGAAAAATCACACGTCTACTCTATCAACAGGAAATCAGGCGCTGCGTCACTCCAGCGGTGCAGTTAAGTAGCTGTACACTTTTCCTAAAGAATGGGCTAAAAATGAGAAACAGAGTTGCGAAAGCAATCGCTTTGGGAATGCTTGTAACAATAATTTTTTTGATTTATCGGGATTTCTTTCCTGTTCTCAGTCCTTTTGAGATACAACAAGCGAAGAAAGCACTTCCATTGGAGCAAGAAAGATTATTGAACGCGATGAATGTTTGGCGAGAGCACTCAAATTCAGATTATCAGTTCAGTGTTGAAGTTACCCCCGGGTATTCTACGTACATTCTTTGTCCAATTTCACAAATAACTTATAGGAATGGGGAAATAGTAACATTCGAATATCTTTCATCCAAACGAAATGAGACACGCGAAGATGACTCGGATAATTATTGTAAGGATTTTATTGAAAACACATTATCAATGGATGCATTGTTTAAAGAAATCCAGGCAGACTTGAATGCTGGTCCTGAAAACATATCCTTGGAAGTGGAATATGATCCGGATTATGGTTTTGTTTCATATTACAAACATGTAGACATCAATTGCATGAAGCGACACTCAACTGGTTGTCATTGGGCGTATCGTTTTGAAACAGCAAATCCTTGAACGCGCACATAAATCAAGTGAGCAGAGTGGCAATGAACCAGGAGCCGCCCCCCAGTGAAACCCTGTACAAGCCCTGCCTTTTCAGGGTGCTGCGCGAGGGCGAGACGCTCTAACTCTGGCGGTGCAGTCATGTCCACCGACCGGCTATAAACCAACCCCAAAATAGCAATTACAAAATAGATAGATTTTCAGGATGGAATATGAAGAAAACGTTTTGTCTGATAGTTTTGTGCGGTCTCGTTTTTTTGGCAAGTTGCGCTCCAACCGTTCAACATGCTGACCCATTTAATAACTATGATGATTTTTCAGTGGAGATAATCCGATGAAGCCCATTCTTGTAGGTATAGGTTTAATCCTGTTCATGATTTCGATGGTTGCGTGCACCACAAATTCTTATGAAAAAGAACGAGAGGAGTTGGCAGAATATTTAGAAGTTGACATATCAGAATATAAAATATCAAATTTTCCGGCTAGTTATTTTGTGACCGTGCTTCAGCCAGGCACACCAATCGACAAGGTACACGCTATCATCACAGGCTATTCAAAAGCATATTTCTGTGGAGATTACGAAGAAATATACTACTATTTTAATGAAGAAGATTCGAAAGCCTTTCGTTTTATGGTGTTTTATGATGATGAGACATTAACTTTTCAAAGTATTCAGGGAGAAGATTCTGACAGCCGATACATCAGCATTAAAGATTGCGGCGAAGGTCTGCTTCAAAATCGTATTCCGCTGATCGACCCGATTGAGGTGAATCGTCTCAACTCGTCCTCATCGTGGGATATAGAACTACAACCATGTATGTGGTTTAATTTTCCCAACAGTCAAGGACTTTACTATCTTTATGGTCATATTCATTCGCCAGAAAAATTTGCTGTAGAAAATGGCGTCATCATGGCGTATTCCTCGTATGTCGATAAAGATGCCGATGCTTACATCCAGGACAATTTCTTTCATTGGTTTGTCATGGTACCAGATGAGGAAATCACAAAAGGTTTTCAAACAGAAGATGCGTTCCTCGAATACATTCAAACGTTGGGTGTTGAAGACCCCGATTGGCAAACACCCGATGAAGCGTTTGATACGTTTTTGGAAACCGGTTGCCTGGCGTGGATACCGGACTGCGAGTAATATTTAACAATGTCCACCCCCACGCGGCAGGCGTAAATCAGAAGAACAGCACCAGCACGGCCACCAGCGCCACCGGGATCAGCCCGTAGATCAGGATTTTGCCCATCACCACCCCCTCACTGGAGCCCAGACCCACGGTTGAGCAGCCCACAATCACCTTGGCGGGGGCCATCACGCTGCCCAGCGAGCCGCCCGCCGTCTGCGCCCCCAGAATCAGCGGCACATCCAGCCCCAGCAGCTCGGCGGTGCGCATTTGCAGCGCGGCAAACAGCACGTTGGAATTGTTATTGCTGCCGGTGATGAACGCCCCCAGCGCGCCGATGAACGGCGCCACCGCCGGGTACACCGCCGCGCCAAAACTCACACTGAGCCCCTGCGCCAGCAGGTTGGTCATCCCGCTGTGCGACATGATCACCGCCATGCCCACCATCGCCAGAATGCCCAGGCTGGAATTGACCGCGCCCTTGTAGGTCTTGCGCAAAATCCGCGGCAGTGCGCCGGGCTTGTAATAGCCGGCGCGGGCATAAATCAGATAGGCGATGATGGAGGAATAGAGCAGCAGCGCGCCCGGATGCCCAAAGATATTGATCGCCCGCCCCGGTTCGGCGGGCGTGGCCCAGCCAAACGCCGTGCTGACCGCCGGGAACTGGAAGTTGACCTGGATGGAATCGAGCAGCGCATTGACGGGTGGAATCAGGTTAATGCCAAACGCCAGCAGGATCAGAACCGCATAGGCCGAAAAAGCCACCAGCGGCGCCTGCGGATGCTCGCTCTGGGCGGCCGGTCCGTGATACAGCGGCAGCCGCGCCACGCCAATCCCCACAATCAGGCCGGCCATGGCGCCGCCCGTGGCGCCCAGCGTCCACAGGCCGTTGGTCACCAGCAGGTACTGCACGCCGCCCATCACCGCGCTGAGCACCAGCACAGCCGGCAGGGCGCGCAGCAGGCCCTTCCAACCCGCGGCCACAAAAGCCACCACACTGCCGCAGGCAATGGCCGAAAGCCCCAGCAGCAGCGCCGAATCCGGCGCCAGCAGCTCGCCCGGCAGCCCGGTGACGGCCATCAACGTTTGAAATGAAGTGGCCAGCGAGCCGAAGTTCACCGCCCAGCCGTGCCCAATACAGGCCATAATCACCGCCTGCACCGGGCTGAAGCCCAGCCCCACCAGCAGCGGCGCGGCCACCGCCACCGGCACGCCGAACCCGCCCATGCCCTGCAGAAACGAGGCAAACAGCCAGCCCAGCAGCAGCCCCTGCATCATCCGGTCGGTGGTCAGGCGGGGCAGCGCCTGCCCGATAATGCGCACGGCGCCCGCCTCATCGGCGATGTGGAAGAGCAGCAGCGCCGTCCAGATGATGTACAGCACATCAAAGGTCAGCAGCAGCCCCTTGCCCTGTGAAACGGCAATCAGTTTGCCCCCCGCGCCGAAGAACACCACCGCCACCAGCAGCGCCACAACCAGCCCAACCGCGCCCGCTTTGCTGCCGCCCCATTTGAGGCCCAGCATCAAGACGAGGATGACCAGAACCGGCAGCAGCGCCAGCAACCAGGTGAGCAGTGTCAGCGGCATGGGCTCGATTATACCCTAATCCCCCGGCTGAACCATTGCCGCGAATTGCCTCAAAAATAATGTTACTTTGGGAGTATACGTTGGCTCAAAAAGAATGTTACCCTAGAGCAGAATACAGCTTGGTGGAGGAAGCAGATGATGAGTCAACGGAGCAAACGAGAAATGTTGATTGCAATCCAGCCCCGGTATTTGCAGGCAAATCGAACAGGGAAACGGCAAATCCTGGATGAGTTTGTTGCCACGACGGGCTATCACCGGAAGTATGCGATCCGGGTATTGAACCATGGGCCGAAACCCAAGGGGAGAAAGAAACCGGGACGGCGGAAAATCTATCAAGGTGCGGTAGTGGGAGAACTTGAAAAGATCTGGGAGATCTATGGGCGGATCTGTTCAAAGCGACTGCAGCCATTTCTGGCAGAAGGGATTGCGATCCTGGAAAGATGCCAGGAAATCGAACTGGAAGGAGAGGTGAAACGGTTGCTATTGAGCATGAGCCGGGCGACGATTGACCGATGCCTGAGAAACGCCCGCTTTACCCACCCCCAGCATGGATTGTCGACCACAAAACCAGGCAGTCTGCTCAAACAAGCCATTCCGATCCGGACGTTTACCCCCTGGGAAGAGGAACGACCGGGGTTCCTGGAGATAGATCTGGTGGCTCATTGCGGTCAAACCACCGAAGGGGTCTATCTGAACACGCTCACTGCGACGGATTTGGCCACCGGCTGGACGGAATGCCGGGCACTGCCCAACAAGAGCCAGGCTGCGGTCACAAAAGCGATCGAGGCCATGCGCCACGATCTCCCTTTTCCGATGCTGGGCCTGGATTCGGACAACGGCAGTGAGTTTATCAATGACACACTTTACCGCTACTGCCTGGCCGAACACATCACCTTCACCCGTTCACGCCCTTACCAGAAAAACGACCAGGCTCATGTCGAACAGAAGAACTGGTCTGTGGTTCGCCATACGGTTGGTTATGATCGACTTGAAACTCCCGCTGAACTGGATCTGCTTGCTTCCATCTACCACCTCCTGCGTCTTTACATCAACTTCTTCCAACCGGTTCTCAAGCTCACCGCCAAGACCCGGGTTGACGGCCGAACCGTTCGCACTTATGATCAAGCTACGACCCCTTATCGGCGGGTCCTGGCGCTCGATACTCTCCCCCTGGAAATCAAAGCTCGTCTCACCGCCCAATATGTCCAGCTTAATCCCGTGGCCCTGCGAGCTGCTATCGACGCCAAAGTAGCTCTTTTATGGAAAATCGTTCGGTAACATTCTTATTTGAGGCAACAATACTTCTAAAGTAACATTTTAATCTGAGGCATCACGGCCGTTGCGCCGGGAACCTGAAACGTGACCTCCCCCGCATGATACAATTGACGCCATGGACGACTGGCGCAAGCTGCGCGAATTGACCCCCGAAAAGCTGGCGGCTGCCCGCCTGGCGCTGGACGATGTGCGCCGTGGGCTGGACGTGGTGCGCGCCCTGCGCCGCCACCCGCTGAGCGATGGCGGCTACCCGCCCAAGTCGGCGCTGGTGGCGGTGTATCACAGCCTGGTGGCCAGCGGCGAAATGCCCCCCGACCCGGCCCTGCTGGCGCGCATCCGCATGAAGCCCGTGCGCAGCCTATCCGGCGTGACGACGGTGACAGTGCTGACCCGCCCGCATCCCTGCCCCGGCGAGTGCATCTTCTGCCCGACGGATGTGCGCATGCCCAAAAGCTACCTGCCCGACGAGCCCGGCGCGGCGCGCGCCTTTCAGCACGGCTTTGACCCCGCCGCCCAGATCGCCTCACGGCTCGAATCATACCGCGCGGTGGGCCACCCCACCGACAAGGTGGAGCTGCTGATCCTCGGCGGCTCGTGGACGGCCTACCCGCGCGACTATCAGGAAGACTATATCCACCGCTGTTTTGACGCCCTGAACGGCTGCGAAAGCCCCAGCCTGGCTGCGGCCCAGCAGATCAACGAGACGGCGCCCAGCCGCAATGTGGGCCTGGTGATTGAGACCCGCCCCGACCACATCACCCCGGCCGCGCTGGCCTGGCTGCGCCGCCTGGGCGTGACCAAGGTGCAGATGGGTGCCCAGAGCCTGGATGACGGGCTGCTGGCGCTCAACCGGCGCGGGCACACTGCCGCCGATACGCTGCAAGCCGCGGCGCTGCTGCGGGCGGCGGGCTTCAAGATTGTGCTGCACTGGATGCCTAACCTGCTGGGCGCCACGCCAGAGTCAGACCGGGCCGATTTTGCCCGGCTCTGGCAGGGCTGCTGCCCCGATGAGATCAAGATTTACCCGACCCAACTGCTGCAAGGCACCGAGCTTTATGCCGCCTGGGAGCGGGGTGAGTATGCGCCCTACGATACCGAGACCCTGGTCAGCCTGATTGCCGACCTGAAGCCAACCATCCCGCGCTACTGCCGCGTCAACCGCGTGATTCGCGACATTCCGTCTCACCATGTGATTGCGGGCAACCGCCGCACCTCACTGCGTCAGGATGTGCTGGCCGAGGTGGCGCGCCGCGGGCAGCACTGTCAGTGTGTGCGCTGCCGCGAGGTGCGCGGGCAGGCGGTGGCGGCCGCCGACCTGCGCCTGGTGGATGAAGTGTACCCGGCAGCCTGCGCCGAGGAGCATTTCCTCCAGTTCGTCACGCCCGATGATCAGTTGGCGGGCTATTTGCGGCTCTCACTGCCGGGGCGCGGCGAGCCCTGCGCCGCCGACCTGACCACCCGGCTGGCCCAGGTGCCCGCCCAGATGCCCGACCTGGCAGGCGCGGCCCTGATCCGTGAGGTGCACGTCTATGGGCAGGCGCTGGCGGTGGGCGCCGAGGCCCCCGGCGCGGCACAGCATATGGGGCTGGGCACCGCGCTGCTGGCCGAGGCGCGCCGCCTGACCGCGGCGGCGGGCTTCCGGCGGCTGGCGGTGATTGCCGCCGTGGGCACCCGCGCCTATTACACCGCCCGCGGCTTTGAACGGGGAGAAAACTACCTGGTGATGGACATCTGAGGCAGGGGCCAATCAATCGGCAAGCGGTGCTGCGGCCAACAGCCGGTAACGCATCCAGCCTGTAACTACAGCTATGAGCGGATTTGGCCTTCTTCTGGAGTGCAGGTCGCGCAGCACACTGGAAGTGCTTTAGCATGCACCTCATGCGGGCTGAAGCCCGCACTCCACAGAGGCGTGAAATACTTTCAGCCAAATGAGCCTCTCATATAGCCTGAGCAGTAACTCCAGCCTTATATTATATGAAGGGCGCAGGCCAAAATTGCCCAATCTGCATCCAAACCCGTAATTTTCATCCTTGCATGGCGGTGTTTTCGGTTGTATACTAGTAACAAGTGCGGAGCAAACTTGTCTGACATTTGCTCCGGAAACCCCCCATTCACCCCTTATGAGGAGAGGAAAGAATGTCTAAGAAACTGTATGTTGTGTTGGCTGTTTTGCTGGCCTTCGCCTTTGTGTTGAGCGCCTGCACTCCCAAGCCGGTCGAGACCAAAATCAAGGTCTGCCAGGTCACCGATACGGGCGGTATTGACGACAAGTCGTTCAACGCCACCGCCTGGGCGGGCGTCCAGGAAGCCATCGAAGTCTATGGCGTGGACGGCAAATACCTGGAATCTCAGGAAGTTGCAGACTATGAGAAGAACCTCAACCTCTTCCTGGAAGAGGGCTGCGACCTGATCATCCCCGTTGGTTTCATGCTGACCGATGCCACCAAGGCTGCGGCTGAAGCCAATCCCGATGCCAACTTCTCCATCGTGGATGTTTCCTACGATCCCGTGGTCCCGAACATCCTCGGGCAGGTCTTCCAGACAGACGAAGCCGCCTTCCTGGCTGGCTACCTGGCTGCTGGCGTGACCAAGACCGGCAAGATCGGCACCTACGGCGGCTTCCCCATCCCCACCGTCACCATCTTCATGGATGGTCTGGCTCGCGGCGTGGCCTACTACAATGAAGTTCACGGCACCGCTGTGGAAGTCATCGGCTGGGACATCAACAATCCGGATGCTGGCCTGTTCTCCAGCTCCTTCGATGATCAGGACAAGGGCCGCGAACTCGGCGTCTCCCTGATGGACGAAGGCTGCGACATCATCATGCCCGTTGCCGGTCCTGTGGGCCTGGGCACTGCGGCTGCGATGAAAGAACGCGGCGGCGGCTATGTCATCGGCGTGGATTCCGACTGGTTCCTGACCTCCCCCGACTATGCCGACATCGTTCTGACTTCTGTACTGAAGAACATGAACGTGACCGTGCTGAATTCGGTCAAGATGGTCATCGACGGCACCTTTGCTGGCGGCACCACCGTTGGTACCCTGGCGAACGAAGGCGTTGGCCTGGCCCCCTACCACAATCTGGACAGCATGGTCTCGGCTGAACTGAAGGCCGAAATCGAACAACTGACCAAAGACATCGTTGATGGCAAGGTCAAGACCCGCTAAACCGGATCGTGTTTGAACGCCCTTTTGCCCCCGCCCCCCGGCGGGGGCATTTTTATTCTTGATATAAGTTGTCTAAACCGCTTGTAATTGTCTGTAGAATCTTGTACAATCGCGATAACGATTTGACCCTCCCCCTGGTAACGCATTCCCCAATCATCCAACCCATTAGAGAAAGGCCGCATCCATGGACGTCATCAAGGTCAAAGCAAATTCCCGCACAGCCGCTGTTGCGGGTGCCATCGCAGGGGTTGTCCGCGAGCATAAACATGCCGAAGTGCAGGCCATTGGCGCTGGCGCTGTCAATCAGGCCGTTAAGGCGCTGGTGCTGGCGCGCAGCTACCTGGCAGAAGACGGCATTACGGTGATTTGCATTCCTGAATTTGTTGATGTAGAAATTGACAGCAAGGTTCGCACCGCCATCAAGCTGGTGGTCGAGCTGCGCTGAGCAGTCCCCCCAATCATTTGCACAACTGAGCTTGCCCAGTGGGGTTCGTTCAACGCGAGACCTGCCCGGAGCAACCTGTAAGGATTGCACAGCACCCGGGAAGAGACAAGCCGGGGCAAACCGATTTGTTCGCCCCGACGGCATAATATTGCCGCCGGGGCTTCACAATCACGCGGCGGTTATTCCGCGTAAAACTCCCATTCCCATTCACCCGGATCCCAGGTTTTGTTGCCTTCCAGCGGGGCAAAACCTGGCGCCGTTGCGTAGAAGTAGTACCCGCCAGCGGGCAGATCGACCACAATGCGGCTGCCGGCAGACACCGTGACGGTGGTGCGGATGGGCCCATCCAGCGTGACGGTGACGCTGACACTCAGGCTGTTGATGATGGTGATATGCGTGTCATAGGTCGGCACGGCGGTGGGTTCGGCGGCCGCGGTGGGCGGCACGGGGGCCTTGGTCGGTGGGATGTAGCTGGGCGTGGGCGGAATATAGGCCGCCAGCGGCAGCGTCTCGGGGTCAACCGACAGCTCAACCACCAGCGCCGAAACCCAACCCTCCACACCGGTATCGGCCACCTGCACGTGGAACCACTGCGAATCGGCCGTGCGCTCCAGCAGAATCAGGCTGGTGCCCTGCGTCAGCGCGCTGACCACGCCGTAAATGGTGCCGGGGCCAGTGCGCAGGTTGATGCTCTCGCTGCTGACAGTGGCCAGCGGCTGCGGCGTGGCGGTTTGAGTGGCGGTGGGGCGCGGGGTGGCCGTGGGCGGTTCGGGCGTGACCGAGGGCTCCAACGTGGCGGTGGCCGGTGCGGCGGCCTTTGTGGCCGTGGATGAAAGCGTGACAATCGGCGCCGAGGTGGGCGCTGCTGTCGGCGTGGCACTGGAAGACAGGCACGCCAGCGAGGTAATCGCGGCGATGATCAGCACAATCAGGGCAATGGCTTTGCGAGGCATGGATGTTTTCCTTTGAACTGTGGGGGAACTGGAAATTAAGTTGATTGTAGCACGATTCAATCCGCGCCTTGCGCCGCGCAGGCGGAGACTTTGCGTCCCTGTGGGGCCGCGCCGCAAGGCAGCAAAATGGGAGGCATCCGTTTTTCCGGCGCAGGTTGCGCTGAAGCGGATTAATTTGATAGCCTATACAGGTCATATATAATCCTTGGAACAAACTGGGTTAAAGATTAAAATATAGTTTGTCATCAGCACAGAAGCAACACCCTGGTCGGAGGAAGTTTGAATAAATACATCCCGGATTATCACTGGTCCAATGTCTTTGCCATGCTGCGCAATCTAAACGCTGAACCGCGCATCTGCATGGCTCCCCTCAACCACCATTTGGTGGTGATCACGGGGGCCACTTCCGGCATCGGTTATGCAACCGCAAAAAAATACGCCTCCCGCGGTGCAGATCTCTTATTTGTGAATCGGAACGAGGAAAAATCAATCCAGCTTTGTGAAGCATTGAGGAACGCTTACAACGCCAACTGTGATTACCTGCTGGCTGATTTTTCGAGATTGGCCGATGTTCATTTTGCGGCCGAAAAATTATCAAAGCTGGACCGGAAAATTAGAATCTTAATTCACAATGCCGGCGTTTACAACACGCACAGGTTGATCACTTCAGACCACCTTGAGGCCGTTTTTCAAACCAATTATTTGAGCACGTTCATTTTGAACTATTCCCTCAGAGAGAAATTTCGGAACCAGGCCAGCGGCCGGATCCTTTTTGTCAATTCAGAAGCCTACCGGTTTGCGGCATTTGGCCTCAATATGGACGACCTCTCGTGGCAAAAAAGGCGCTATTCAGGCCTAATGAGCTATGGCTCGGCCAAGCTGGCGCAATTGCTTTCCATGCTAAAATTTAACGATGACTATACCGGCAGCGGCGTTACCATCAACGCCATGCACCCCGGCAACGTGAAGACCAACAGCGGACAGAACAACGGTCTTATTTATAAATTTTTCAAGCAGCTCGTCCTGGATCGCAATACACAGCCGGCGGATTTTGCGGCTGAGGCGCTCTATTATCTGGGCGTGTCTGACGAAGTGGCCGCGCGCTCCGGCAAGTTCTTCAATCTGACGACCGAAGAAGAACCCGCCCCGCCGGCGTTGGATCGGGAGGCGGCCGAAGAACTGTGGCAGATCAGTTTAAAACTAGGTGGATTACATGCATAAAACCGATGAGCAGATCGTGATTGTAGGCGCAGGGATGGCCGGGTTAACCGCCGCGGCCTATCTGGCCAGGGCCGGATACAACGTGCTGCTGCTGGAAAAGAACACCAGAAGCGGCGGCCTGCTGGGCACCTTTAGCAGTAATGGTTTCCATTTTGATACCGGCCCAAGAGCCCTGATCAATTCGGGCATCGTCAAACCCATCTTGAAAGAGCTGGGGATCGAGTGGACGTGTTATGAAAATAAGATCTCAATTGGCCTCGAGGACCGGCTTTTCCAGGTCAGTTCGATTGAGGCGCTGGAAGAATACCAGCGGATATTGATTGACCTTTACCCGGATGATGCGGAAGATATCCGGCGGATGCTTGCCGCGGTGAGGGAACTATCGGAGCATACCCGGGTCATCTATGAATTTGACAACCCGTATTTCGGTGATCAATTCAGCAACAAAGAATATGTGATCAAGCGGCTGCTGCCGTGGACGTTTAAATTCCTGCGGGCATTAAGAAAGTTTGATCAGTTCAAGCTGCCCATGGAAGATTACCTGCACCAGTTAACCACCCGGCAGCCGCTGATTGACATCCTGACCCAGCACTTCTTCAGGGGCACGCCCACGTATTTTGCCCTGGGGTATTTTTATGTTTACCTGGATTATTTCTACCCGAAGGGCGGGACCGGCACCTTGAAGGACCTGCTGGCCCAGAAAGTAGGCGAATGGGGCGGGCAGATTGAGTTGAATAAAAAGGTTATGCGGGTCATACCCGCCGAATCAAAAGTTGTTGATGAAGCAGGCCAGGAATACCGCTATAGCCATTTAATTTGGGCGGCCGATCTGAAGACCTTTTACCAGAGCATTGACCCGGTGGGGTTGGATGCTGCCACTGCCCGCCGTTTGGAGGTTGAAAGGCAGCCGATTCTGGCCGCCAAAGGGGCTGAATCGGTCTTCATTATGAATATCGGCGTCAACCGCCCGCCATCCTACTTCAAGGCGCGCGGCGGAGAGCACCTGTTTTTCACGCCCTCACGGCAGGGGCTGGGCGAGACCAACGGCGCGCAGCGGGTGCGCCTGATTCAAAATTTCGATCAGGTTTCCAAAAGCGAAGTGATTGCATGGCTGGAAAGCTACTGCGACCTGACGACCTATGAAATTTCGGTCCCCGCGCTCCGGGATAGCTCCCTGGCGCCTGAAGGCCAAACCGGCCTGATGGTTAGCTGCCTCTTTGACTACCAGGTGATCAAAAATGTCGAAAATGCCGGCTGGTACGATGAATTTAAGGAGCGGGTGGAAAATCGGATCATCCGAAACCTGTCCCGGACAATCTTCAGCGATCTTGACCAGGATATTCTTTTCAAGTTCTCCGCCACGCCGCTGACCATCCATAAAGTCTCCGGCAGCTCCGAAGGCGCCATCACCGGATGGTCCTTTGAAACGGAGCCGCCGGTCATCTATAAGCTGACCGATGTTGGGAAGTCGGTCAGCACCGCGCTGCCCAATGTTTACAAGGCCGGGCAGTGGGCCTATGCGCCAGCCGGGGTGCCCATTGCCATGTTAACCGCCTGGCACGCCTATCAAAAGATCATCAAGCAGTCAAAAAGAAAACGCCCATGATCATCAAGATTGTGCTGCTGATTTTTATCCTGCTGGAATTTTCAAACGTTGTGGCCTTGTATTTCTTCCCGGGGTCGAAAATGGCCAACGGCGTTGGGGTTTTCTCGGCCTGGGAAAAGTCCAAACAATACCCCGAAATCCACGACTTTGTGCGCTACCTGGTCTATTGGGTGGCGGGGGCCAAGCTGATCTTTCTCCTCCTGCTGGGCCTGATCGTCCTGTTTGCCGACCTGAATTTTCAGCGCCTAAGCCTGCTGGCACTGGGCTTTGCCACGGTTACTTTTTTCTGGCGGTTGTTTCCACTGGTGCGAAAAATGGACCGCGCCGGGCAGATCCAACCTCCCAGATACTCGCTGGTGTTGGGAGGAATGATCCTGGGATTAGTGGTCCTGTTTTTCGCCGCGGCACTGATATAAAAAAGCCGGGGCGCCGCAACAGCCCTGCCCCGTGGTAACTCGGCGGTCATTGCCATTGCCGCAGTTCCCTGCGCCAGAACTGGCGGCCCTCGCCCTTCAACGTAACGGCGTCCAGCGGGTTATAGGTACCAGGAGAATTTGAGTAATCGTCAAGAAATTAATCATATCTGCTTTTTTAGGCGTACCGAGCCTGGCTTAGAGATATGCAGGCCAGTCACGAACCAAATCGTGAGTGAGCCAAAAATATCTACTATTAAGGTGTCGGGGTGTTATCGCCTAAAGTGGCAAAGCATTCAGACATTTCTCGATCAATGGCATCTATTCCTGACTTAAAACAATCAAGTGTAAAATCATTCGGACCAATATCTATTCCAAACGCGACCAAATAACTCTGGTAACGCCCCACATACATACATTGCATCTTTTCGGGCGCGTCAACGAATGGAGCACATGCATATTTATATTCATCCGCAACACTATTTTGGATCTCTATACTGGGTTCTTCCCATTGGCCTATAGTCCTACTGGTAACAAAAACAAAATCCGTATAATTCTGAAAGTTTTCTTCCGCTCTTTCATACTGAATTATCCAGTGAGATGCAAGTCCTGGACCAGTAAAACTATTAATAGCAGAATTAATAGGCTCCCCCGAAATCGGTGAAGATACCTCTCCGGCAGAATTTGCAGAAATATCTTCCTTGTTCAAAATCATATTTATGGCCAGACATTGATCCGATAGCGATTCATTTCTAGCCTCCTCGTAGTTACAACCTACCAAGATTATTGGTATAGCTGCAAGAAAAATGATAGGGATTAATTTATTTTTCATTGGCACAACCCTTCAAATCCGAAATAAAAATCCTGTGGTATATGATCAATTTCTTCTGGTTTGTAGTCTGGCGCAGGTTTATGATTCAGTTGATTTTTGTTTGGAAATTTGATCTGTCCGGTATACAGTCGGTCGGTGGGCATGACTGCCCCGCCGGAGTAGTGCGTCTCACCCCAGGGCTTGTACATCGTCTCGCTCAGCAGGTTGCCATTGATACCAGCCACCACCGAGGCGCCGCGCAGGTAGGTGTTCACAACATAGCGTGTTCCAGAGGCCATGCCCATTGCCTCCGAGCTTGCGACTTGAGTTGGATACCAAATTATCCGCGCGCATCAATTTGTAAATCATTTTTTAATTCAGCCCCTGGCCTAATGGGAACGCGGAACCACCACCAAGCCTGTGTCTTTCCCTTATCGGGAAGTACAGAGCGCGCTGAGATTTCTGTTGCTGCATCAAAACGCTGGTCCCAGATCTGTAGTGCTCCAATTAACTTATCGCGAAGAGTCAAAGGGCTGTTGTCAAGAACGATTTGAAGCAGATCCCTTACAGTTAAATCATTCGTGTATTCGTAAATGCAGTCATCATAGCCTGCTTCAACCTCATCAACGAAATTCTTCCATCTCTCCATCAATAATGGCAGCGTCAAAGTATGGTTTGCTTTTTGAGACATCGATGCAAGGATTGGCTCTAACATGCATTCTTCTTCAGACGAAAGTTGAATTTTATCCATAAATCATTTCCCTATCTGCCTGTGCCAGTATTCTATACCGCCCTCTGGGCGAAAATACGCACGAATTATGCCATCCTTACGCACCGCCACCCGCTGTCCACCGGCATAGTCGTATTTCGTAATCACCTGCTCTTCCAGGCTCACACTCACATCATCCCAGGCCAGCCAACCGGAGATCTGGGTGCCGGACAATTCAAGTCACCATCGGTTTTGATGCGTCTTGCGTAAGTCCTGGTTAAGTCATTTTTGGCGAAGGTATTGCTACTCCTTATTATTTAATTTGAATCGCCTGTGTGCTCTCTCTCTGAAGAAACGGGTCAAAAGTAAACCTGGCACCATGGTGAATAATATAAAACAGCCAACACCCACACCTGTCCACCAACCGCCAATGTGGTACCCGGGCAAAAAACCTGCTAGAAACGCGCAGATGATAGATAACCATATCCAACGTTTTGGCCCCCAGGAAGCCATGATTATACTTACGATAAATGAAACGAAGGTTACCAGATAAAGCAATATTGGCGAAAAAATGCAATTCATAATCCGTTACTCTGGGTGGTAAACAATATTTAGACACAAAAAAGGGTCACTGTAAGGTGGCCTTCATTGTAGACTCGGCGGTGAGATTTGTCAAATATAGTTTCAGGTTTCAAGTTCGTGCGAAGTTCCCGATGCAACGGTGCCTGATGGCTCTTATAAGGGCGAGGTGTGTAGGTGTTCACGGTGTAGTGTGTCCCAGGGGCCACGCCCATCGCTTCCGAGACCAACATGCCATTCGCCAGGTTGCTGATCGTCTGGGCATAGGTTCCGGTATTTGGTAAGGCTATGCCGCTGCTGCCGTAGTAGAACGAGGTGGCCGGGAAGCCGGTGCTGTTCTGGGTGGTCCAGGCGCTGCTTTCAAAGCCGCCATTGGACACTGTATGAAGGGACAAAACACTCTTGTAAACCAGAATCACCCAGCCCCACCCATCAATAAATCAGATTGCCTTTATTGGGCCAAACTCCATACCAAGTACAAATTTTTTGTTCTCCAATCTTTGCTTAAGTTCACGAGATATATATTTTGGCGAATCTACCCTGCTTGCAACTCTGATCCGAAAAAAATGATGGTTTTCAATGTTCTTTGCAAACAAACAAGGTTTGATGATGCTAAGCGCAGCCAAAGGATCATCTCTCCTTGGAGGTGACGGATCGGTCCAAATTGTTTGTTCCCAATCTAAAGCATCTAAAGTCAGTAAAATATTGATCGCCCAATATTTCATGGACATGTACGGTTTGCCATCTTCAAAAAAAACCTCAATGGGCAAAAACTCTACTTCATCATTCGCAAGATCTTCAATGACATCTTTGGCACGGCTGGAGACGATCTCAATGTATGGCGTGCATAAAAGAAAATCCACTGGTTCAGTTCCGGAAACTAGTAGAGTGTCAAACATGCTTTGATGGGTGACTTGGTATGATCTGTCTCAACCAGGAGACAGAGATGGCCAAGAAATATATCGTCACGTTGAACCAAGCCGAGCAAGAAATGTTGACAAGCCTTGTTACATCTGGAACCCAGCGAGTGCGAAAAATTGCACATGCGAATATCCTTTTGAATGCAAATGCTGGTCGGAGTGATCACGAGATTAGTCAGGCGCTGAGCGTGAGTGTACCAACCATTGAGCGAGTCCGGCAGCGCTACGTGGAAGAAGGGTTGCCAGGTGCATTGACACCACATCGCACTACTCGCAAATATCAAACCTTGTTGGATGGAGCGCAAGAAGCGCATCTGATTGCCCTGGCGTGTGGGCGACCACCCCAAGGGCATGGGCGCTGGAGCTTGCGTTTGTTGGCTCGTGAGATGGTGAAGATGGAATACGTGGAAGAGATTTCTCACGAAACCATACGCTGTGTGATGGATAGCAATGAGCTGAAGCCCTGGCTCAAAGAAGAATGGTGTATTCCACCCGAACAGAGTGCCGAGTTTGTGTATCACATGGAAGACGTGTTGGATGTCTATCATCGTCCTTTTGACCCGCTTCGGCCTCTGATTTGTTTTGATGAGACGCCCGTGCAACTGATCAGTGAAACGCGGCAATCGCTCCCAATGCAAACCAGCCAGCCCGTGCGTTATGATTACGAATATCGGCGACAAGGAACGGCCAATATATTCATGTTCTGTGCTCCGCTCCAGAACTGGCGGCATGTCAAAGTCACGGAGCGCCGGACCAAAAGGGATTGGGCCTGGTGTATGCATGATTTGGTCTATGAACATTTTCCACATGCTGAACGGTGTGTCCTGGTTGAAGATAATTTAAATACGCACTCACCTGCCGCTCTGTATGAGGTCTTCGAGCCTGCCAAAGCGAAAAGTATTTTGGATCGCTTAGAGTTCCATTTCTCTCCGAAACATGGCAGCTGGCTCAACATGGCTGAAATCGAATTAAGTGTCCTTAGCCGCCAGTGCTTGAGTGGATACACCCCGGATGCCGAAACGCTGGTCAGCGAAACATCAGCCTGGGAGATGGACCGCAATACGCAAGAAGCTACCGTTGAGTGGCGCTTCACAACAGAGGATGCTCGCATAAAACTCAAGAGGCTTTATCCAGTCCTCCATCCCGTAGAGAATGTTAAAGAACCGCTACCCATCAAAGTATGATTGACAAACTACTAGTTTGAAACACGATAAATGGAAAATTGCCTTAATTGTTATCGGGTGTTTGTTGGTGAACATGCTGCTTCATTTGGTGGTTTTCCCCCTAACCTTACCATCCGATTTTGTTCCGAGCATTTTTGTGGAAAGAGGCCTTGTTCCGCCAGTTGCTGGTATCGGGATGCTGGTCACCCTGGGAGCCTTGTCCATTGTTTTTGCACTCATTCAGGACCGACTGGTTGGCAAGCGGTTCGTAAAGGGTTTGTGGTTTGGGATTGCCTTCACGGGTCTCTGGGTTCTAGGGTTTACCGAAGTCAGTGCTTTATCCGATACGACCCTCCTAACAGAAGTGATTAATGGATTACCAGACAGCCTGACGATATTACTGATGTCGCTCCTGCTGGGATTTTTTATTGCTCGCGATACTCATGTGACAGACAAGAAAAAGCCCGGAAACCAACTGGGAGGGGCCGCTGTGGTGGCTGCAGCATTTTTTATGGGGCGATACTTGTCCTACTGGGTTTTCAAAACCAACAGCATCTTTCATCCAGAGCCCAATGCTGTTTTTATCTGGACACTTGCCATGGCAGCCTGGATCGGATTGGTTTACGGAATTCTTGGGAATGCGTCTTTGGGACATTCGCCGATGAAACGGGGGCTATTCTTTATTGGAGTGGTTTTTGGGATTGACTGGTTGCTTTTTAACCTATTCCTCCCGATTTTTTTGGATATACCAATTTGGAATATGGTATTGCGCGCACTGCTCGATTTGGCGTTTATCGGATTAGGTGTGTTCGTCAATGTGCGCATTTTCGGATTCATTGATCGCCAGGCTTCAGCGTAGTCGTCCAATTTTGCTTGCACTCGGATGCTGGCGGGCATGCCTCTCCTTTAGTTTGGTTCCCGTTCACCTTCACTGAGCCATTGGCACATGGCATCCAGCGTGTCCGTTGTGTATGTCAGGACATTTGAGCGACGTTCAGATTGAAGGCTGTGCAGCCATTCATCTACCTGATCTGGCATACAGCCAGGCTTGAGGGTAAAGGTTATTGACCGGGCATTCAGGTTGTGAGCACATTGGATCAACGTCGTTAACCGGCGAATTGCCCTGACAGATGCATCGGAATTTTCCAGCCGATGTTCCCGTAGAACCACCCTGGCAATCGGATTCGTGAAAATCTGGTCTGCATCCAGCAACGGCTCCCCGGGTGGGCGGGTTAGTGGTTTGATCAGCATCCCAATGGATTTGGAGGCTGGACGTTTGAGCGGTGGCAGAATACCGTTCAAGAAAGTTGGCAAATCCATTTGAGCAGGCAGCCGAGACTTCAACCGCCGCTCACGTACGCCCTGGTACCAGTATGTAACGCCAACAAAAACAGCTACCAGAGCCAACAGGATGATGATGGGGATATCCCAACCACCCAAAGTGAAGTTCGAATTTCCCGAACCCGCGGATGGCAGCCAATCCATGACGATATAATCGGTGGCCCGGAAAGAAAAGTACACAATCATAAATATTGCCAGGGTAAAACTACCAACGTACAAAAGCGTAATTCCCGGCTTCTTAATTGCTGCATGCAGAATCACCTTGCGGCGGCTGAATAAATCTTTCACCTTCTGGCGAAAAGTCTGGTAATTCTGCCGGGTCCGCTGGATTGAGCGTAAAGCATCCTGTGCAATATTCATTGGAATAAAAACAATCCAAAGAATTGGGGCCAATAACCATAAAAACGGAGAAAGCAGTCGCCCGCGTTCAGCGGAGATAAAGTAGATACAGGGCACAATCAGTGGAGACCAGATGGGGAATAGAAGCAGGCCATAAATCATCAGGAACCCAGCTCCAATCCTAATCCAGGACGTATCGGGAGGAAATTCCGAGATAACCCGGTCTAACAGTACCAGTGCAACCAGAATGGAAGAGATACCGAACAAAAATATCCGTATGGAATAAAGGATGCCCTTAAGTCCACCCTTGAAATTGTTTCGCAGCCAGCGATTTGAGCCTGGAATGAGCAAAACACCTGCGGTTGCCAAAAGTCCCAGATAAACCAGGATCATTTCCGGTTCACGAGGGGGATTGGACGGGTATAACGCGAGCAGATAATAAGCCAGCGAAACCAGCAGCAAGGCAATGTCCACCACCGGCAGCCAGAACAAAGCTCGCAAGTTGAAGCGGGCAGACGTTGAAAGGGGAAGTCTCTGCGCATATTTTCGGGCGGCTGTCCGGTTGCGCCACAGTTGATCTTCGTAAGTATCTTCCATGGCCTTCTGCACAATCGTGCGCCGAATTTGTGCCGGCAAGTGAGTCAGACGCGAGGCGTTCCGGATGACTGCTGCAACCACAGCATCATTTTTGTGTAGGGGATCATCTTTGGTGATGCTGTCCAAATAGATCTGGCGGCGTTCAACTTCCGGTAACAAACCAGAAAATTCCAATGCAGCCATTTTTTCTTTCGGGCTGTTTTGCCAGTAGGCGGTGGTGATGATTTCCTGGCACAGAGTCGCAATCTGTCCCGGTCTTTCGGGGAGCCGTTCACCGACCCCATCCCGCAGAATGCCAAGCACATGCTGTAACCGGTAAGCAAGCGATAATTGAGCAACGCGTACCTGTTCTGGTCCGGCTTCTCGCTTCAGATCATAAAGCACATCAAGATCATTTGCGGCATACGCCACTTCATAATGCTCAGATAAATCCACGTAAGCAGCCTGCCACTCAGTGGTCAGAACTGCCTGCAGTTCTGCAAACAACGCCCCCAACTGCCGCCAATTCTCCATTTGAAGCAACGTTACTACAACCTCGCGCCAACGCCCGTCGGTTACAAGTTGGTGCACCGATACGGTAGGCTGACCGAGGGGTTCGACAAATTGCCGGATAACAGCTCCCGCTGCGTAATATTCTTGAAAACGGCGGTGTCCGAAGCTGATCCCCGGGTCAGGTGAATCCGGGTCAATTTTGTGCAGGATTTGAAGCTGAAGCAGGGCTTCCAGATATTCTTCAATCTTGGCCGATGAATACAACCCCCGGGTAACAACCCGGTCAATCAAAGCTGATCGGGCCGGATTCAAGCCGAGGTTTTGCTCAATCATCACCAAGGCAATCGCTTCACAGGCCCGGCGAACATCGGCTGCAGCCAGATTGAATTTGGTCTGAAGTTGCTGCTGCCCTTTCTGGAAGGCATGGCTGGTGAAGTCATCATAAACCTTATGAGTAAAGGTTGGAAATGCGCTCCCCTGTTGGATGTTGTTGCACAGGATGCTCAAGAACAGAGGCGTTGTGGCCAGCTGCTGTAATTCTGATCCGGCATCCTCAATCCCCTGGATAATCTTTCCAACCAGCCCCGGTTCTACTCCGGATTTGCGAATCAGCTCGCGCTGCTGCTGCCGATCTAAAGGCTGGATGTGCAGGACTGGCCAGGTCAATCGTCCCGGCCCCTGATAATGCCGTGAAGCAATAATCCCCCGACAGCGATAAATGCCGTGCAGGAACTGGTCCAGAGCAGCAACATATTTTTGAACCACCCCATCGGCATGGGTGGACTTCAAGATTTCCGGGATTTCATCAAACGAATCAAAAATAAACAGCCAGGAGCCTTCTCTCAAGCCCCGTTCATATTGCCGGTTCAGAAAATCCAAAATTTCAGGACGGCGGCTCGGATTCAAGGCCCGGTAGATCAGACTTTTGATGGCAACCGGAAACTGCTCGGCCAAATCCTGTTCAGGATCAAGTTTCAGATCCCGCAGATTGATATAAACTGGGAGCGTACTGCGAGGGTTAATCGAACCTCGGGCCTGACTGGCCAGATGATAGACAAACTGCTGGAGCGCCGCACTTTTTCCTGAACCAGGCAGGCCTTCCAGCAAAATCAACCGTTCCCGCCTTTGACGCAGCGCTCGAGAGAGCGGTTTGGGTGTAGGTCGTCCCACACTGCGGACATACAGCTCAACATAATGGGTTGGCGTCACAAAAGCGCTCTGGTCCGTTTCAGGGGCCAGGTGATGGATTAAGCTGTTGGCCAGATAATCGGCAAAGGCCTGGCGTTCCGTGACCCGCTGGCGCAGATTCTGCCGCTCTGGAATCGGCAGTTCGTGAATATGTTGTTCCTGGATGATAACCTGGGTGCCAGAACCAATATTGAGATTGCTGTTCTCAAGGTTTGAGATATCCCCAACCTGGATGGAGAGGGCTGGTTGCCCGCCCGGCCGCACCGAATCCTGTCCCAAGGTCTGCTGTAACCAGCGATAATCTGCCTCGGACAACGTCTGTGCAGCGATGGCAGCAACATCCAGGGCCGCCATGAGCTGGTTTGCCGCACTGGCGTATTCGGCGTCTGTCTGTACCAGTACAGCCAGCCCGGCGGTGCGGTCATTGCCGGTCAGCTCACCCCAGTCGGTCATCAGCTTTTCCAACTGTTGGGCCTTAGACTGCCCAACAACCTGGATAAGCACGTTGTGCCTGGATTCGGCGCCACACCCTGCCAATGGGGACAGGATACCGCTCAGTACTGCGCCCGGGACCTCTCTGGCACGCAACTGCTTGATCTGCGGAATCTGAACCGCCAGATAGGCGGCGATTTGAGCTTTCCAGGCTTCGGGGGTAAATGTCATGCGGCTATCCCTGTGGCGGCGGTGATCCTGTCAGATAATACTTGATTATAGTGCATACAATGGAGGGAGATAAATCTTTGTGGGCATTGAATCCCAAAAAACTAAAAGCCACCAAAGCAAAGACCGAATCCCAGCCGCTTTTGTTCACTTCCCCGACCGTTATCCACCACCCCCAGCACCTGCTCCACGGCGCGCTCAAGCAGTTCGGTATAGCGAGCCACATCCACCGTGCGCGGGTCAAGCTCGCCGGGCAGGTCCCAGGCCCGGACGCCTGGCTCGCCGCGGGTGTAGATGAACTGACCTGCCCCAATTCATTGTACCACTTTTTATGTTAGTGTTTTCTGGAGTGCGCGAGGATAGGATCCGCCAGGGTAGGCATCAGTCATGCCTCTAGGGTTGAGGGCTTGTAGCCGAATATGCCTAATCTGTTGCGAAAGGAGAAATCGGCTAAAAATGGCCTTCAGGCTAAACACTTGCTGCGTGGTTGGGATGAAAATTACTTCTTCAATATTCTCTCAATTTAGTGCGATTGCCCTGGATTGGGGATGAAACTGCCCTTCTATTTGATTTTGCTTTTCCTTCCCTGATGCTATAATCATTGGAGCAACTGTGATAATCTCAATTTTAACAGCGAGGTGAGTAATGGCCGAAACGGATGAGTTCTGGACGGCAGAAGAAGTCTCAAATTACCTACGCATTCCGCAATCGACCATTTACAAGCTCGCCCAAGATAAAGTGTTACCCGGTTTTAAGGTGGGAAAGCACTGGCGGTTTCGCCGGGAAACAATCCTAGAATGGATCAAGACGAGAGAAGGTAAGGTTTCATCCTTAATCAAAGAAAATGAACAACAAGCCCAAAAAAGTAAATAGGTTTTTATGTACCCCTTCGCGCATTTCGCAGCCAACTATTTCCAACAATATATTCCTGAAAACAACCGGGATTTGGTGATCACCTTCTTCATCGCTTTTTCAAGATTTGAATATGCATTAAAGGAAGAAGGTTTTAGTAATGGCAATCTAGATAATGTTTCTGCAAACTGGGATCGATTTGCCACATCGATTAGAGGGAGTTTTCAACCTGATAGAACACCTGAATTGATGGCTGCTGTCAATTATTTGCATGATTCGCCGCCACGAAAGCAGATTGTTCAGGGTGGTACAAGGTTGGGATGGTCGCCATCGCGATACCCTGAGAATACTCCACTGATTCATGAGTTGTTATTATCCATTCGAACTGTTCGAAACAACCTTTTCCATGGAGCAAAATTTCAAGAAGTGTTTCATGAAGATCATTCCCTTGATCGCAATCAGCTGTTGCTCCAATCATCATTAATAATTCTTGGAGAATGCCTGCGGCTTTCAACAACTGTGCGGCGAACCTTTTTCGCAGAAATTCCACCCAGCTTTGATACGAATAATGAAGAGGAAATTCATGACCAAGTCTACAATGCAGAACCTTGAGGCGGATCTCTGGGAAGCCGCGGACCAGTTACGTGCCAATTCAAAACTCACAGCGAACGAATACAGCCAGCCTGTATTGGGGCTAATCTTTTTGCGCCATGCCTATAACCGTTTCTTGGTGATCAAGGCCGAGATCGAGCCGACCCTTCCCCTGCGCGGGGGCGTGCGTGCACCCTTACAGGCTTCTCATTTTCAGGGTAAGGCAGCCATTTTTCTTCCGGAGAAGGCCCAGTACAGCTACCTGGTGAACCTGCCCGAAGACCAGGATATCGGTAAGGCGCTGGTGGAAGCGATGGAATTGATCGAAGCCCAGGTGCCCATGCTTTCCGGAGCGTTGCCCAAAGAGTACACGCGCTTTGAGCCCAAGTTGCTGCGCGATTTGCTGCGCATTTTCAACCGCGACGCGCTGCAAAATGCCAATGGCGATGTGTTTGGGCGCATCTACGAATATTTCCTCAACAAGTTTGCCATGAGCGGCGCGCAGGAAGGCGGCGAGTTCCTCACCCCGCCCTCGTTGGTACGCCTGATCGTGAATGTAATCGAACCAGATCACGGTATTGTTTTTGATCCGGCCTGCGGTTCAGGCGGCATGTTCGTCTGGACCGGTTATTTTCTCAACGAGCAGGGTACCGAGCCTTCGAAAGCCGTGACGATTTACGGACAGGAAAAAGCCGAAACCAACACCCGCCTCAGCCGGATGAACCTGGCGGTGCACGGCCTGGAAGGGCAGATCGTGGAAGGCAATACCTTCTACGACCGCCGCCTGGACCTGGTGGGTAAGTGCGATTATGTGATGGCGAATCCACCCTTCAACGTGGATGGTGTGGACCCGGCGCGTCTGAAGAATGACCCGCGTTTGCCCTTTGGCCTGCCGGGGCTGGCGCAAAAGACCGGCGCGATCAGCAACGCCAATTACCTGTGGATCCAGTATTTCTACTCCTACCTCAACGAGCGCGGGCGGGCGGGGTTTGTCATGGCGTCTTCCGCCACCGACGCCGGCCACAGCGAGAAGACCCTGCGCCAGAAATTGCTGCAAACCGGGCACGTGGACGTGATCATTGCCATCGGCACGAACTTCTTTTACACCCTCACCCTGCCCTGTACCCTGTGGTTTTTCGATAAGCGCAAGCCGGCGGAACGGCGCGACAAGGTCCTGATGCTGGACGCGCGCAGCGTGTACCACGTGGTGACGCGCAAGCTGCGCGATTTCACCGACGAACAGCTCGCCAACCTGACCGCCATCGTCTGGCTGTACCGCGGCGAGGGCGAGCGGTTTCTCAAGCTGGTACGCGACTACCTGGAGAAAGCGCAGGCTGCCGCCGACCGGCTGCCCGAATGCCTGGCTGCGCTGGATGAGCCAGCTGCCAACGCGCTTAAAGTGCTGCAGCCCTTTGCTGCTTCTTTGCACGCCAACGGCGAATTGAGCGCCGAGGATATCCAAGCCTTCCAGGCGCGGGTGGAAGAAGCCCGCGCCGCCTGGCAGAATAGCCGGGAAATTTGCACCGGTCTTGTCAGAGATTGGCAGGAATACCGCGCCTCCACCCGGACGCAGACGCTGGAGAGCAACGCCGACCAGCACGCCTGCCGGCAGCAGCTGGCAGAATTTGAGCCGCGCTTCAAAGACGCCCAGCGCCTGTTGAACGAGAGCTACAAACAGATGCAGCGCGCCCAGGAAGCTGCCGAGAAAGGCCTGGCGGCGCGGCGCAGTGCCAGATGGGATGGACCCGCCCTGCGTAAAGCCATGGAAGCCTGGAACGCCGCCCGTGAAGAAGTGGTGGAAGCCTTGCGCGAATCGCTGTACTTTGCCCACCAGGCAACACTGCTGCAGGAGCGCTTCCCAGAGGCGCAGTACGCCGACGTGCCTGGGCTGTGCAAGGTGGTGACGCTGGAAGAGATTGAAGTCAAAGACGCCAGCCTGATGCCGGGACGGTATGTAGGAGTTGCACCTCAGAACTTAGATGGTGAAGTGGATTTTTATCAAAAGATCCAAAATATTAGGGAAGAGTTAAATGCATTAAATTCAGAAGCGTTTGAAATTTCTAAACGTATCGACTCCAATTTGGCGGAAATAATCGAATGAAGTGGCAATTACTACCCTTTGAGGAACTATATTTAATCCCTTCTCGTAATGGTATTAACCGTCCGAGCAGAATGCGCGGAAATGGTTATAAGATGATCAATATGGGAGAATTATTTGCTTACGGAAGAATTCGAAACCCAGATATGGAACTGGTTCCTCTTAATTCTCGAGAGATAGAAGAGTTTGGAGTTGAAACAGGCGATCTTCTTTTTGCAAGGCAATCCTTAATTGCATCTGGAGCGGGCAAATGTTCAATAGTTGTCGAGGTTCCTGAAATTACTGTTTTTGAAGGGCACTTAATTAGGGTAAGGCTTGATCAAACAAAAGCAGACCCTTTGTTTTATTATTACTTTTTTAGTTCTCATGAAGGGAATGGTTCAATCCAGTCTTTAGTAATGCAAGTGGCAGCAGCAGGGATACGTGGAAGTGAACTTGCGAAGTTGCCTGTTCCTTTACCTCCCATTGATATCCAGCGCCGTATTGCCTCAATTCTCTCCGCCTATGACGACTTAATTGAGAACAACAATCGGCGCATTGCCTTGCAGGAAGAATCGATGCGGCTGCTGTACCGCGAGTGGTTTGTGCGCCTGCGCTTCCCCGGGCACGAGCACGTCCGTGTGGTCGACGGCCTGCCGGAGGGGTGGGAGATGAAACCACTCGAAGAGATATGCGATTTAACGATGGGACAAAGCCCGCCATCAGATACATACAACATAAATGGGGATGGGTTACCCTTTCATCAAGGTGTTACTCGATTTGGGGACAGGTTTATTTCACATGAAATATATTGCACTAGTCCAAATCGGGTTGCAGAGCCAGGCGATATTCTCTTTAGTGTTCGTGCGCCCGTAGGACGCATAAATATTACACTAGATAAGATAATTATTGGCAGAGGTTTGTCTGCCATCCGAAGTAAAACCGGAAACCAATCGTTTCTATATTACCAATTAAAAGAGCACTTTTTTAAAGAGGATCTTTTAGGAAGCGGTGCGATATTTGCCTCAGTCACTAAGAAAGAATTGTCTAATGAGTTATTACTCAATCCCAAGAACGAAATAATTGCAGCTTTTGAAGAAATATCAAAACCGATAGATCAACAGATTACGAATTTGAACATGCAAAATATAAGATTATCCGAAGCCCGCGATCTGCTCCTGCCGCGCCTGATGAGCGGGCAGATCGATGTATAAACCTTTAGGATTATCTTTATGAGGCAAGATTACGTATCCTGGCTCCTTGATCTGCGAAAAAAGAAACGCCTGCACCCCACTGTAGAAGGAAAATTGATTGAGGTGCTTAAGCAAGTTGCGCCAGATTTGTACCCTGTGCAAGAACCACTTGGCCTGGCAGGAGGGCGAAACGATTTGTTGATATTTGATTTTACGGGACGCAAGGTTTTATTTGAGATTTTTGCCAGCGCCAGTCAGGTCTCCCGTGACTTGCGTATCTTGGATAAAACCAAAGCCGATTATAAAATTGCCGTCTTGATTGACCGAGATGCAGATCCCAAAGTCGCTGATCACTACTTCAAGGAAAATCCAGAGGATAATTACCCGTACATATTTATTGGCGAGTTGTTTGAAGAACCTCCTGTTGAATGTATTCTCAAGTTGCGGCAGCTTATTTTCAAGGAGGAAGAGGCGCTGTTTCAACGCATCCTGCGGGCTAAGTTAGGCGTGCCCGATTTCCTGACCAGATGCCGGGAATACGGGGTAGATATCCTTTCGCCGGAGGATGTGAAGGTCGATAATATTACGTTCGTCAAGGTTTTCTTAACTGTTCTGGCTACCAAGTTGCGTAACCTGGGGGTAAAAGAAGATCCCCTCCTGGCTTTGATGGTTTGGATCTCTGATCCAAAGGCTTTTGAATTTGTGATTCGAAAAATTAGTTGGGGGTTCAATATTTTTCTCTACACTGATATGGGAGAAACGAAGGCTGTTTATAGTGATCGTGAATTACTGGATTGGCTTTACATCGGTTATCAGATTTCTAAGCCACATATTCTGTTATCTCTGAATGCTCTGGTTTACGAGGTGTTGGATAAATACTTTGTCGATACAGCAGGAAGTGATTTAGACCGTTCAATTCACTTTACAATAGGCATATCCCAGATGTACCAAGATGACCAAGGTCGCCAGATTGAAATTTCACTACCGCGAAACACGAAGAGAATACATATTTTCCGCCCTCGACCACCTATGGATACAGAGCAGGAAGAAATATTACCAAAACGATATCTGGATATGATCGAATTTTCCTGAAGGCAATATTATGTCTCATGATTATTCCGAAGATAAACTGGTTCAGCAAACCACCGCCGCCTTCCTGGCCGATCCGCTCGGCTGGCAGTCGGTGTACGCCTACAACGATGAAACCTTTGGAGCGGGTAGCCTGCTGGGGCGAAAGGATGACACGGAAGTCGTCCTCATCCGTTCGCTGCTGACCGCGCTGCGGCGGTTAAACCCCGGCCGCCCGGAAGACGCCTACCACCAGGCCGTGGATGCGCTCACCAGTTATGATGCCGCCAAAACCCTGCTGCAGATCAACGCCGAGATGTACACCCTGCAGCGCGAGGGGGTGCCGGTCACTTACCGCACGCCGCAGGGTAAGGAACGCAGTGAACGTCTGCGCGTGTTTGATTTTGAGCATCCGGAGAACAATGATTTTCTGGCGGTACGCGAACTTTGGGTGCGCGGACCCATTTACCGCCGCCGCCCGGATATCATTGGCTTTGTCAACGGACTGCCGCTGCTGTTCATTGAACTCAAGAAGCACCACAAAGACCTGCGGGTGGCATATGACGAAAACCTTTCGGATTACCGCGACACCATCCCGCACCTCTTCTATCACAACGCCTTTATTGTTCTGGCCAACGGCCTGCGCGGGCGCATCGGCTCGCTGACCAGCAAGTACGAGCATTTTGGCGAATGGAAACGCCTGGCAGAAAACGAACCGGGCAAGGTGGATTTTCAAACCCTGCTGTTAGGGGTGTGCCGCAAGGCCAGTTTCATGGATTTGTTCGAAAACTTCATCCTCTTCGACCGCAGCAAAGCCGAGCCGCGCAAAATCATCGCCCGCAATCACCAGTACCTGGGGGTCAACCAATCCTTTGCCGCCGTTCAGGAGCGTGAAGTGCGCGCCGGCAAGTTGGGTGTGTTCTGGCATACCCAGGGCGCGGGCAAGTCTTACTCTATGGCGTTTCTGGCGCGCAAAGTTCACCGCAAGCTGCCCGGCGATTACACCTTCCTCATGCTCACCGACAGGCTGGAGCTGGACAAACAGCTTTACAAGACCTTTGTTGGCATCGGCGAGGTCGCCGAAGGCGAAGAATGCCGCGCCACCAGTGGACCGCATCTTCAGACTCTGCTCGGGCAGAACCACCGCTACGTGTTCAGCCTGATCCACAAATTCAACCTGGACAACCAGGAACCCTACTCGCAGCGCAGTAACCTGATCGTTTTCTCCGATGAAGCCCACCGCACGCAGTACGGCCTGTTTGCCCGCCGCATGCGTTTTGCGCTGCCAAAAGCCGCCTATATGGGTTTTACCGGCACCCCGCTGCTGGGCGGTCCAGAAGACCAGCTCACCCGTCAAATCTTCGGTGATTACGTTTCAGTATACGATTTCTACCGCGCTGTGGAAGATGGCTCAACCGTTCCACTGTATTACGACAATCGCGGCGAGAAACTGGGCATCACTACCGAGAGCTTGAATGACAAGATCGCCGACGTGCTGGATAGTTACGATTTGGAGGAAGAGAAAGAAGAGCGCGTGCGCCGGGCACTCTCGCAGGAATACGCTGTTATCACCGCGCCGGCGCGCCTGGAGCGCATTGCCCAGGATTTTGTGGCCCACTACACCAAACGCTGGCAGACCGGCAAGGCCATGATCGTGTGTGTGGATAAATTGACCACCGTGCGCATGCACGCCCTGATTGAAAAATATTGGCAGCAGGAAATTGTCGCCTGCAAGAAACAGATTCAACAGGCCACCGACGACCAGCAGCAAGCCGAACTGGAAACCTATTTGGAATGGCTGCAAAATACCGAGCGGCTGGTCATCGTCAGTGAAGAGCAAAACGAGGTTAAAACCTTCCAGAAATTTGGGCTGGATATTACTTCCCACCGCAAGATCATGAAGGATCCCAACCGTGACCTGGAAGAGGAGTTCAAGAAAGAAGACCATCCATTCCGGGTGGCGGTGGTGTGCGCCATGTGGTTGACCGGGTTTGACGTAGAGGCGCTTTCCACCCTTTACATTGATAAGCCGATGAAAATGCATACCCTCATGCAGACCATTGCGCGTGCCAACCGTGTAAAAGAAGGCAAGCCCAACGGACTGATTGTGGATTACAACGGCCTGGTCAAGAGCCTGCGTCAGGCCCTGGCTGTGTACGCCGCGGGAGCCGGTGGAGAAACTGCTCCCGACCCACTGCCGCCGGTCGATCAATTATTCAAACGATACGACGAAGCGCTGCAAAATTGTTCAGCCTACTTGTCCGAACTGGGTTTTGCTCTGAGTGATTTGATCGAGGCCGAGGGGTTTGAAAAACTGGAATTGATCCAAAAGGGAGTAGAGGCTGTCTGTTTGAACGACGAAACACGTGCGCGTTTCCGTGCATCTGTTCATGAAGTTCTTGAACTCTCTCAAACCCTGATCAGCGAGAACCGCCTGTATTGGCCAGTCTATAAACAGCGGCAGGATGCCCTGGAAGCATTATTTGAACAAGTCGAGGATCACCGCCAACCGGAAGACATTTCGGACATTTTGAACGATGCGTACAAAGTGATTGGACAATCGGTTGGCGTTTATTCAACCGGGCAGCAGCCTGGAGGGGATTCTGGCAAGTTGTTTGACATTAGCCAGATTGACATCCAAAAACTGAAGAAGGAATTTGAGGGTTCTCCTCGTCAAAACTTGGCGGTTCAAACCCTCAAAGCGCGAGTGGAGAAGCGTTTGGAGATTATGCTGCGTCGTAACCCGCGCCGGGTGGATTTCTCAGAGCGTTTCCAAAAGATTGTCGATGAATACAACCAGGAAACCGACCGTGCAACCATAGAAAAGACGTTTGAGGCGCTGCTAAATCTCGTTGAATCCCTATCTGAAGAAGAACAACGCACCGTGCGGGAAGGATTGGATGAAGAAAGCCTGGCAATTTTTGACCTGTTATGTGAAAAGAAAAACGATCTCAATCCCCGAACTAGAAATCGCATTAAGACAATTGCAAAAGAGCTGATTGAAAAAATCAAGGCAGAGATTGGCAAGGTGGATAACTGGCGTGCCAAAGATACGACCAAAGCGCAGATCCGCAGCTTGATTTTCAATTTCCTGTACGATGAGCAAACTGGCCTGCCGGTGGATGTGTACTCACCCGAAGATGTAAATACCCTGGCAGAAGAATTGTTCAAGCATATTTACGTACAGTATCCAGATGCGGTGGAAAATGTGTATAACCAGTAGATGCAGAATACCACAAGTAAAATTATTACTAGGAATGGTCAACAAATTTGTTTGAAAACTGTAGACGAGTTGAGGGTTGATTCTAATTCCAACACACCATTAAAATTTTGGGTGCCGGCTTACCAGCGCGGATACCACTGGTTACCCCTTCAGGTTACCCAATTGCTTGATGACATCCGTGAATTCACTCTGAGCCTGCTGAGGCAACTGGCTTGGAGACGCTTCCCAGAGCGTCCCGACCAACGTTTTGCGCTTGACGAGCCGCCGCTGCCGTATTCTTGCATGCCGGCTGCCTATACCACATTGGGCAAAATTCCGCCTCTCTGCGGCTTTGACCCACATTCCGCACCCCAAAAACTGCTTTTAGGGGATTTTGGGGCAGCAACAATCAGTCCATAGCTGGCAAAGCAGACTGCCCGCGATCAAGGGTACTGAATAGTGCCAGTATATAAAAGTCCCCAG
>Ga0208196_1000859_pt1 | contig 36512 bp, 28 predicted proteins | sample AD_JPNNA7_MetaG_FD_184443 | JGI IMG/M metagenome (GOLD analysis project Ga0208196, IMG submission 184443) | Active sludge microbial communities of municipal wastewater-treating anaerobic digesters from Japan - AD_JPNNA7_MetaG (SPAdes) (version 2) | ecosystem: Engineered > Bioreactor > Anaerobic...
CCATCACAACCGCAATCGCCTGATTTTAACATAACCACTATTGTTTTAGAATGCTCGCAAAAACATAGCAATTTGTTGCCTTTTGTGGAATTGGTACTTTTGCTGCACAATGACAACACCAGTCGTTATTTTATTGCAACAGTATATGGAACTATGTATGCCACTTATACTACCCCTCCATCCTTTGCACCTTCACATGCAGTATGTGGAGTTACCGTAAACCATAACACACTGTGCCACTATTTTTTTGTATGCGTAACCAACGATGCTGTTATTATTCAATCAACAGAAAAAAAATGTTTTGATGAACCTGATAGTGAAAAGTATCATACTATTATCACCATACCATGGAAGCATGTAAACACCATACAAACTAAGGTTATTATAAATGACAGGTAATGAAATAAATTTTCAATGGTTATTGCCATGAATAATAAAAAATTATTGATTACCTGCTGGTTGCAATCATTATATGGCTATCTTTCAATAAATAGTAATGCAGGAATTTTTTCATGATTATTGGACTGGACATTGGCGGAACAAATATCAAAGGCGTCATCATCAACAATGATGGCACTATACTGGCAAAAACATCAGTCATAACAGGAGCAGGTATTGATGCCACTGAAAATAATATTGGTAACTGTATCAAAACATTACTGGAACTATCGCACAAAAATAAAAACGAGGTTGATGCTGTAGGCATTGGTTCTGCCGGTGCTATTGATAAACAAAACGGTATGGTAATCACCAGCCCAAATATTCCTGCATGGAAGCACTATCCAATTGTACAGCGTGTGGAAAAGCTTACCGGTTATACAGTGTTCCTTGAAAATGATGCCAATGCTGCAGTAGTTGGCGAGCTATGGCTTGGCAACGGCAAAAATTATAAAAACTGGATTATGCTTACCCTTGGCACCGGCATAGGGGGCGGTGCTGTTATCAATGGTATGCCCTATACCGGCAATAACGGGAGCGCTATGGAATTTGGACACATAACTATTGATTATAACGGCCTGCAATGCAAATGCGGCAGAAAGGGATGTCTGGAATGTTACGGCTCGGCAACAGCGGTTGTTCATTTTGTTAAGAGTCATTGTACATTCTATCCTGATTCTTCACTCAATACCATATCACCACATGCGATGACCGCACGCCATGTCTATGATGAAGCAAAAAAAGGTGATCCGCTTGCTCTGTATGTTTTTAATCTCATTGGAACATATTTGGGAATTGGCATTGCTGATCTGGTAAATATATTTAATCCTGAAGCAGTGATACTGGGCGGAGGATTATCCAGCGCCAGTCAGTACTTTCTTCCGCACATTATTCATCAGGTTCAAAAGCTTTCCCTTGAAGGGATGAAGGAAAACATACGCTATATGATTACCAAACATGGAGATTATACAGCAGCCATTGGCGCAGCAAAACATGCATTAGAAACTATATAACAGGAGGATGTTATGTTTTTCAGCAATCAGCTTTTATTCAGCGAACATACGCTCAATCAGATTCATATCTATGCTGGCAGATGGCTTGATTTTTTAATGGTTGCCTTTACCCATTGCGGCGATGAGATATTTTACATCCTGTTAATACCGTTTCTTTTCTGGTGTGTCAACAAACGGCTTGCTACAATAGTTGGATTGTCATTTTTGTTTTCCACTGTTTTTAACGATATTATTAAATTTGCTTTTAATAAGCCGCGGCCAAATCCTTTGAACTTAGCCGAAGGTATTGCCCAGCTTAACAATGTATACTGCCCTCCATCAAGTCCTGGATTTCCAAGCGGACATGCACAAAACGCAGTGGTTTTCTGGGGTTTGCTGGCATATACAATCAGGCGCAGGTTATTTTCCATCTTTGCAGTTTTCATGATAGTTGCAATTTCGTATTCACGGCTTTACCTTGGGGTTCATTTTTTTGGCGATGTAGCGGGTGGTATCATCATCGGCTGCATGGTGTTTACATGCGCCGTGCTGCTTATCCCCTATTTTGACAGATTGTGGAATCTACAATTACTATCTGCCATTATTATTTTTGTCATGATGCCTGTTGCAGTAGCCATTGCATTCCCCGATGACGCAACGGTTAAATCGCTCGGTGTTTTTTCAGGATTTTCTATCGGCTTAATTGTCACTAAAAATCGTTTTGGCGAACCATCATTTAAACTTGTGCCTGCACTGGTTAACTATTTCATTGGGATAACCGTATTGCTTCTTTTAAAAGAGGGCATCAAGGTCATTTTACCTTCTGTGGCATATGCAGATTTTATTCGCTACTGGATAATAGGCGGCTGGATTTCGTTTGGTGCGCCATTAACTTTCAATCATATCCCCTATTTATCTAAAATTTACAGGTAATGTTGTTGACTTTTTATAAACAGTTGATTTGTAATACACTTCTAAAATTTATTTTGACAGTAACTATCACCCATACTCATTTTTTTGGCGATAGTTACTCGTTATGTATTTTGTTTTCCGGGCATTGTTGAAAATTGTTTTTTTATTGTAATATTAATGGAGCAGGCGAATCTAACACCACTGCATGCTCATAGTAGTCACAATGAAATCTTCAGGTGCCCATTATTATTTATGTGTCAGGTGATATATATGAAACAACAACTGGAAAACCTGTATAAACAAACCATTGCTACCATTGAAAAAGCTGTCTCGATAGATGAGCTGGAACAAATACGCGTTAAGGTATTGGGACGCAAAGGCGAATTGACACAGATTTTGCGTTCGCTGGGTACACTACCACAGGAAGAGCGGATTGAAACAGGAAAACTTTCAAATGAATTAAAAGATAGCATTGAAGAAGCTCTGGAAAAACGTAAAACACAACTAACGCAACAACACATTAATAAACTCATCATGGAAGACTGGCTTGATGTAACGCTGACAAAACCAGGTTTATTACAGGAATATCAGCGCGGGCACTTGCATCCTATATCACAGATACAATATGAAATTGAAGATATCTTTACCTCAATGGGTTTTGAAATTCTTGATGGTCCGGAGGTGGAAACCGATTACTATAACTTTGAAGCTTTGAATATTCCGCCCTATCATCCAGCCCGTGATATGCAAGACACATTCTGGACGGAAGATGGTAATTTACTGCGAACGCATACATCGGCTATCCAAATACGAGGGATGGAACGCCTTAAACCGCCATTCAGAGTTATAGGGCCTGGACGCGTTTTCAGGTATGAAAGCATCGATGCATCACACGAAAACACATTTTACCAGGTTGAAGGCATGATGATTGATAAAGATATTTCTGTGGCTCATTTAATATACTTCATGAAAACATTGCTCAAAGAAATATTTAAACGTGATATTACCATACGGTTGCGCCCCGGTTATTTCCCTTTTGTTGAACCGGGTTTTGAACTTGATATACAGTGTCTTATTTGCGGCGGCAAGGGTTGCAGTGTATGCAAATATTCAGGATGGCTTGAGCTTTTACCCTGCGGACTTGTTCAACCCAATGTTCTGCGCTATGGTAAAATTGATCCTGATAAATGGTCGGGATTTGCCTTTGGGTTGGGCTTAAACCGTCTTGTTATGATGCGGTATGGCATTAATGATATACGTCACTTTTTAAGTGGCGATATACGTTTCCTCTATCAATTTTAATGATATAATTTTATAATTGTACGGAGTCGTTACTATGTGGATTTCACTTAACATTATTCAGGACATGGTTGATATAAAGGATATTCCTGTTAGCGAAATAGCTAATCGTTTAACAATGTCTACTGCTGAAATAGATTCTATTGAACATGTGAATCAACTTTTAAACACTATTTATACCGCCAAAATTCTGGAAGTATCAAAACATCCCAATGCCGATAAACTAACCGTTTGTAAAGTTGATACCGGCAGCAATGTTATACAGGTTGTGTGCGGTGCACCAAATCATAAAGCAGGCGATATTGTTGCATTAGCACCAGCAGGAACAAAGTTTTCCGATACAATCACCATAACAAAAACCAGATTGCGCGGTGTAGAATCCGAAGGGATGTTATGCTCTGAACGTGAGCTTGGCTTATCGGACGATCATTCAGGTATAATGATTTTTCCGCCCGACACACCTATTGGCGTAAGTTTAGCCAGTCTATTTCCCCATAAGATTGATGTGCGTCTTGAAATTGATAATAAATCTATAACGCATCGTCCGGATTTATGGAGCCATACCGGATTTGCCCGTGAGATTGCTGCACTATTTAAACGTTCATTTAAGTATCCTGTTAAGTATGATGTAGCAAAGGAATGTAAAGCTACCAATTCGCTTGTTGTAACTATTATCAATCCCGAGGGAGCCCCTCGCTATTGTGGATTGGTTGTCGATAATATTACTATAAAAGAATCACCTGACTGGTTAAAAGCACGTGTTGAAGCAATTGGTATGCGTCCCATCAACAACATCGTTGATGTTACCAATTATGTCATGGCAGAATTAGGCGAACCAATGCATGCATTTGATCGTAAAAAACTGAGAGGTAATGAAATTATAGTTAGGTTTGCCTCTGAAGGTGAACATCTTATGACATTAGATGGACAGGAACATATCTTAACATCACAGGATGTTGTTATCGCCGATAGCGGTGGTCCTATTGCCCTGGCTGGTGTTATGGGTGGTGGAAACAGCGAAATTGAAGACAATACTACATCGATAGTTCTGGAAGCGGCAAATTTTAATCCCGTATACATTCGAAGAACAGCAAACCGCCACAACCTTAGAACGGAAGCTGCAATACGTTTTGAAAAATCTCTTGATCCTGAAGTATGCCCTGATGCCATCCTCCGTTGTTATGAACTTATCAAAATGCTTTTACCTGAAGCTGAAGCAACAACACACATTGTTGATGCTTATCCGGTTAAGGCAAAACCCATAAGCATAACAACAACTACTGATTTTATACGCCGAAAACTTGGTCATGCTATTGATGATGACACTATAGTTTCTATTCTAACATCGCTTGATTTCAAAGTTAATAAACAGGATAATAATCTTACCATTGATGTCCCCAGCTACCGGGCAACAAAAGATGTTTCAATCCCTGATGATATTGTTGAAGAGATAGGCAGGATATACGGTTATGATAACATACCTCAACAGGCACCATTAGTTCCCTGTGCTCCACCTCAACAAAATATTAAACGGACTTTTGAGCGAACTGTTAAATCAATTCTTGTCAATGATTACCACATGACCGAGGTAAGCAATTATTCTTTTGTTGGTGAAGCACTGTTAAATAGATTACAGATGAATGAAGATACAGGATTGCGATTAAAAAATCCATTATCAAAAGAGCAGGACAGGCTCAGAGAAAGCCTTATACCTAATATTATCCTTAACATTACTACCAATCAGCGATTTTTTGATGATTTCAGAATTTTTGAATTGGGCAGAGTATATCATAAGCAGGACAGGACTTCACCTGATTTAGCCATGGAAAATACGCGAGTTGCCGGTATAGTGTATGCAAAAAAACCATTGTATCCTTTATTCTATGATGCTAAAGAATGTTGTATGGGATTATTTCATAAAACAAAGAGAACAAATTATAGCATCAATCCTGCTTGTAATCAGCTACCGCCATACGCTCATCCAGCTCGTTCACTGGAGATAGCAATTGATAACAGTCCAATAGCATTGATATGTGAACTGCATCCTAAGATCATTAATGAATTTGAAATCAAGGGGAGCGTGGCATTATTTGATGTTGATATTGATTTATTATTGAACTCACCGGTTCAGGAAACTATATTTAAAGAATTACCGCGATTCCCGGATGTGCCATTTGATATTTCAATTCTGGCAGATGAAAAAGAATATGCTGCAACATTGGTAACAATGTTATACAAGGCTGATACAACTCATATTAAAAATGTTGAGGTAATTTCAGTATATAATCAACCGCCTATACCGCAGGGTAAAAAATCAGTTTCTTTCAGGATAATTTTTAGGGCTGACGATCATACCTTAACACCGGAAGAAGCAGATTCCTTGCAAAACAAGGTTATACGTTTTGTGGAGAAAAATGGATATAAGCTCCGTTAATCTATATATTCTCGTTCCCATGCATAGTGAGCCCTGTTTCGTTTCACTGCTGTTTCTTCTTTTTTACACATGGTAAACTCATCCCACAGCTTTTTAGTAAAATACTGCGGCTTACGATATAATTCAACTTCACCTTTCTTCAAATTATAATTATTATCTACAAATGCAAAGAGATGATTCCATGAAACAACTTTGAATCGTAATGGTGTATGTACAGTATCTGCTATTTCATTTGTTTTATGTTTAACAATAAAATCATAAGGATTATAATGTTCAGGGCTTTCGTATATAACTTTTTTGATGTTATGATTTTTATCCAAAACTACACCTATCACCTCAATGTCATGTTTGCCAAACATTATTTCCTGTAATTTTATTCCTCCAGTATAAAGATTTCTGGTAAGCCATGGAACAAAACCTCTTGTTTTATTAACCTCCCTTTCCCAGAAAAAATGATATGCGATATGTGTATTGCCATTGTTATCAATACTGGCCCGGTAATAAACAGCATAAGGATATTCATATTCATGGTTTGCTATAATATAAGGGCAATATTTTTCAGCTAATGTATTGTCTTTTAATGGCTGGAAATCAGGGATATCCATATCATTTATACGAATTACTTTATGAGAAATATACATCATAAATCCAAATAATATTAGCAGTATTGCTATAACCCCGCCTACTATTTTCTTCATACCTAATCCCCTGAAATAAAATTATTCTCCACCGTCATTCCGGGCTTGACCCGGAATCAAAATATGTAATGACAAAAGTATTATCTGGCATTCCTTAACGCTGTTAATGTTTCTTTTAAATTCTTTAATTCTTCACCATACTTAGCCCAATTTCCCTGGCGTTGGTACTCCTCAGCCTGTATAAAATGCATATACGCTTTATTAACTAAATCTTTGATTGCATACCCACCATAATACCTTTCGCCAAAGCTACCACCAGTAAATAGCTTTGATAAAGCCAATGATAAATTCTCTTCCATAATTATTTTATCTTTGTAAGATACTATCACACGCTTTAATTCGGGCATTTCACTTGTTTCTGCCTTAAGATACAGTGGTTCAACAAAAAGTATTGAATCCCTGATAGGCAATACAAGCATGTTGCCACGAATTACTCGCGAACCACGTTGATTCCACAGTGACAGTTGTTTTGATATTTCAGCATCCTGATTAATACGGGCTTCTATCTGCATTGGACCAAAATTCAGTTTATCTTTAGGGAGGGTATATAAACGCAACTCACCATAATTGGGTATATCACATCGAGCTACCATAAAAGCAATCATATTGTCTTTCTTTGCAGGTGTAAAAGGTAAAATTAATAAAAACTCTGTTGCAGGTTCGTTTGGTAGCGATGTTACCAGATAGTAACTATGCATCTTTTCTCTTGCACTTTCATAAATTTGCTGTGGTATGTCCCATAAATCTTCATTGTTATAAAAAACATTAATATTGGTCATATGATATCGCAGTAATTGTTGTGCCTGTATATTAAATAGTGCTTCAGGATACCGAAGATGATCTTTAAAAGCATCAGGCATCTGCTCCATGGGAATGAATAGATTTTTAAATATTTTTGCATATGCTTTTATTACCGGATCATTATTATCAGCTATATAATACCGTATAGTCCCATTATATGCATCAATAATTATCTTTATGGGATTTCTTATATAATTAATTGATACACCATTTGTTAATTGTATTGGAGTTGAATATGGAAAATAACTTGAATAAGTATACCCATCTATTATCCAGTAAATCTTCCCATCAACTACAACAACATATGGATCAGAATCGTAATAAATAAACGGTGTTATAGCCGTTACCATATCTACAATATTTCTTCTGAAATGAATCCTGCTCTGGTTGGTGATTACATTTGAAATAAGTATATTGAAATCACCAAAAGCTATCGCATACATTGCTCTTTTCACTAGCGAATTAAGAACATCTCCACCCGTTCCATTGTAGATGGTATATTTATTTTCATCACCATATGGATAGTCAAATTCACCAGGTGTTATCTTTGTGTTAGTAATAATATATGAATTTTGATGCTCACCATAATATATCTGTGGTACTGTTACCGGTATTGGGATTGTACTTTTTGTTGGAATATCATAAAGAACTAATTCAGGTAATCCTTCAGGGGTTATTTTATCAACTCTGCTGGCAATTACACCATAACCATGGGTAAATATAAGATGATTATTGAGCCATGAATTTTTTGAAACTGTTAGCTTTGTATTATCAAGTTCACGGGCGGAAATATTTAACGCTACCTTTTGATTATTGATAGTATAGCGTACAATATCTACATCTATGAAATCATAATACGGCTTTAATCCCTGCAGTTGCTTATATGTTTCCTTTAATGGACGCCAATCCCATAAACGTATATTGTTAACTACATCCCTGTTTTTTTCTAAATCTCTGAAGGTTAATGTTTGTGCATTTTCAAACGGCAACTCTTTAACACCATTCAATCCAAATGCTATTCTTGTATAATTAATATTATATTGTATATATGGTTTTTCTTTTTCTAATTCGTTGGGATCAACAATAAATCGTTGCTGCAAAGCTGGAAATATTGTTCCAAATACAAAATATACGGGTAATAGTGTTATTAACAATATAATGGGCATTTTGAAACTTCTAATGACCATATTAGCAAAGAGAAGTATAGCTGCAATAATAGATATAACCATGCATATGTCATACGCCAATAGTTTAGCATGAACATCGGCGTATCCTGCCCCAAAAAATTTTGCACGATTGTTAAATAAAAGATCATAAGCCAGTAATCGGTAGCCAGATGCAATGATTAAAACTATCAAACCAAATAAAATTGACAGATGAGCCCGTGCAAACCTTGAAAATTCCAGCTTACCATTTTGAGAAAAAATGCCATTATTGAGTATATGGAAAAAAAATGAAAAAATAGTAATGAATGACAATGAAACCAGCACCCAGCGAAATATAAATTTATAAAAAGGAAGGGAAAATACAAAAAAACCAATATCCATGTTAAATAAGGGCTCTTTTGGAAAATCGGTGAAAGCAACCTCATTTTTAAACATTAAATATTCTTTCCAGTAAGTTGAAGCCCACAATCCCATAAAAAAACCCAGAACAACAACCCCAATAATAAGTATAATAAAAAGTAAATTACGTGTTGTTCCAAAACCCGGTATCCTGATTTTATCAAGGATGTTTTTTGTAAAGATCCTCCCTTTACCGCCCAGTATTCGTATCAAAATAAAATTAAGAATAAACAGGGCAATAAATAAACCCCAGAAAATTGTTTGCACATTGAATTTTGAGAAAAATAAAATCCAGAATATATCTAAATGATTATAAATTGAAAACCATCGGTAATCTATATAAAATTTACCAATTGAATAAACTAGAATATATCCTGTGATAAAAATGGTTAATGCAATCAAAAGTTTACGATTCATCATATCACCTTGCTAATTTTTACTTCATCTTTTCAGCTTTTTCTTTCAAAATTGCATTGAGGCGCGCTTCATCTTCAGGAAATGTTTTAATCATAACCAAAAGTAATAATCCACACAAAAGCCAGAAAAGATTTGCTATATTAAATGCCATTAAACGGCCAAACAGTACAATGAGTGCACTTATAATAACAGGTCCAAAACCCTTACCCAGATCATCCGTGAGGTTAAATAATGAAAAGATAGAACCTCGTGTTTCAGGAGTATTTACATTCAGCAATATTGCGCGTACATTAGGCCCGGTGATAGTTACCGTAAATCCAGTTATAAAGCCATAAATCAATGGTAACGTGGGATCTGGTTCAGGTATGATAACCTGAGGCGTGTAATTTAGTAACAATGCCATTGGAATAATACCAAGAAGCGTTGAGGTGCCGCACAGCATTGGAAGATATTTGGGTTTGATATTATACAACCAGTTACCAATAAAACCTCCAATAAATGCCCCCAATATTGCCGCAGCACCTACTGTCAATACAATAAGTGTTGCTACTTCTATTGAGTAACCCTTGTCCTGTGAATAAAAATCATTCAGAAAAATAAAGAAAACACCCCATGGTACGGTTCCAGGTATCCCCTGTAGAAATACCAGAATATTTGTTTTTATTTTAAAGAGCGATTTATATTCACGCCAGTTGATTTTCCCAGTGTAAACCTTTCCTTCTTCAATAAGTTCTTTTAAACTTTCTTCGGTTTTTCCACGTTGAGGTTCTTTAACAAACAACAAAAATATGAAAGCCAATATAAAATTAGGAATGGCAACAATGATAAAAGGTAAGCGCCAGCCATATGCTGAACCAATAAAACCAGCCATAAGTTGCCCTACAGCAATACCAAGCCCCTGAGCCAATCCAATCCATGCAGAAGCAGCAGCCCTGTTTTCATGTGAAAAATAATCACCAATAATTGAAAATGTTAAGGGAAGTGCACCACCAATGCCAATACCGGTCAATGCCCTTAACCAGAACAACTGATCATAGTTTTGAGCAAAACCGGTTAATAAGCATGGTAATTCACCAACAATGATAACAAATAAAAATAAATTTCGCCGTGATATCTTATCTGTCAAATAGCCTATTGCTAATGTTACCAATCCTCCCAGAATCCAGAATACAAATGAGATGTGCCCACCCAGCATGACATCGCGTTGTACATCATTAAAGCCAAAATCATGCGCAATCTGCGTTAAATTGGGAGCCATTAAATTTTGATCGGCAAACAAAAAAAGATTCATCAATGCAATTAAGATAACAGCAAACAACTCTTTTTTAGCAAACCCGTTTTTTTGTTTCATATATCAAACATCCTCCAAAAATATAAACTTAACACCAATGTCTTTGTGGGCAATTAACAAAATGCATTGTAACTATCATATTATAATAACGAAATCAAGAATTTTTTCAAATTTATTCAACATTCTTTTTACATGGTCTGTTGTGGTTTTGGCACTATTACTATTCCTTCTTCTCTACTGCCAAAATAATTGCAAGCATTGTGCAAACAATAATAAACAGTATATACTCAAACAAGCGCATCTATTTCAATCATTGAATTGTTATAGGGAGCTATCGCACAAATGATGTCATTAACTCTTTTAGTATAGATATATTGAACTACCTTTAAACTATTATTACTAACCGCTACAACGGTTGGATACTTTCCACTCCATGATGGATCAATGCCACTATAATACATTGTTGTATATCACTATTTAAAAAAATAAAGGGGCATTGTAAGTTTATGCCCCTTTTTGATTAAACAAATTGTATCAAATAAATCAAACTAACTTATTTTTTCTCCATTTTTTCTAATTCCATCTTACGAAGTTCTTTACGCAATATCTTCCCAACATTGCTTTTTGGCAGTTCATTGATAAATTCAACCATCTTTGGTACTTTATAAGCTGCCAATTTTGTTTTGCAATAATCTATGACCTCTTGTTCGGTCATTGTTTCACCAGGTTTCAGTACAACAAATGCCTTAACTGTTTCACCACGATATTTGTCCGGCACTCCAATTGCACACGCTTCCAGAATCTTTGGATGTTCAAAAAGAACTTCATCAATGTCACGTGGATAAATATTATATCCACCTGCTATGATCATATCCTTCTTTCTGTCAACAATATAGAAATATCCATTTTCATCAACTTTAGCAATATCACCGGTATAGAGCCATCCATCCCGTAATGTCTTTGCTGTTTCATCAGGCATCTTGTAATATCCGCTCATTACCTGTGGTCCTCTAATGCATAATTCTCCTTCCTGTCCAATTTCCATCTCCTTTGTCCCCTCATCCAGATCAACTATCTTACATTCAGTGTCAGGGATTGGCAAACCAATGGAACCTGGAATTGTCTTCCCACCATAAGGATTGATAGTTACAACAGGAGTTGTTTCAGATAAGCCGTACCCTTCGCATATAGGTGCACCTGTTTTTGCTTCAAACTCCCTAATAACATCAACCGGTAACGGAGCGGCACCTGAAAAACAACCTTTGATAGTTGAAATATCGGCTTCTTTAATCTTTGGATGGTTTAAAAGTCCAACATAGAACGTTGGAACAGCAGGCATAAAATCAACTTTATGTTTTATTAATGCTTCTAATACTGCTCCTGCCTCAGGACGTGGTATTAGAACCTGAGTCCATCCATAAAATGCACTAATATTCATAACCGTTGTCATGCCAAATGAGTGGAAATATGGCAACACCCCAATACTGGTCAATTCACCACGTTTAAATTCAGGAAACCATGCCTTTATCTGCTGTACATTAGACGAAAGGTTTTTATGTGAAAGCATTGCACCCTTACTAACAGCAGTTGTACCACCCGTATACTGTAGGGTTGCCAGATCATTAAATTTAGCCATAGTTCCCGGATCTTTATCAGGATACTTTTTTAAAAGATCTGTCCATTCATATACTTCTGGCGTTGGAGGAATATTTCGATGATTGGCTTTAGCAACAATTGGTAAAAGCTGCTTTTTAGGAAATCCTAAATGATCACGGATATGAGCTACAATAATCTTTTTCACCTGTGTTTTAGGTCGCAATGCAATCATACGGGGTCCTAATAGATCAAGGGTAATGAGCACTGTTGATTCTGAGTTATTCAACTGGTGTTCCAATTCATGATCCGTATAGAGCGGATTATTCATAACCACTACTGCTCCTATCTTCCATGCTGCATATGAACCAATGACTATCTGTGGCATGTTTGGCATGAGCATTGCCACTTTATCACCCGGTTTTACACCTAGATCAATCAATGCATTGGCAATTTTATTAACCATGGACTGCATCTTTTTAAAACTAATTTTCGCATCCAGAAAGATCATTGCATTTTTATTGGGAAAATCCTTTGCAGATCTTTCAAAACCATGCACAACGGTTATCTCATCATATTTGAGGGTATGCGGGACACCCGGTGCATAAGATTTTAACCAAATCTTTTCCATTGCACAAACCTCCTGTGTCATTTTTGTAAATTATAATTATTAAGAATACATTTACTGGTAAAAATGATGAATAATTAAATACGACATATATAGTACCATATTAAAAATTATTACCATACATTGTCAACCAATTATTTATATATAACATTTTTATTCATTTATTGATATATAACTACAAAACATATTTATATATATATAATAATTTTTATAGGAAAAGCAACTTATAGCTTCCAATAACTTTAAATTTGTTTCTCACATTATAGTAGCGATTTCGTCGTCTGTATTGAGTCATCAATGGACATTATGCAATAACTTTCCATGGAATTTTAATTGAAAAATTATTTGTTTTTTATTACATAGCAGTAAGCTTATTACTTATTATAGGAGAAAGTTACTATGGAAAGCAAAAAAATTTTTTCTAGAACTATTGATATAGTTAGTTATCAAGATGGACCTGATTCAGTTTATATTAAAGGTGAAATCAAAGACACACGCCTGTGCCAAAATTATCTGGTAACTGGAGAAAAGCAAAACCCGGGTGTACTGCACAACATGATCATTACAATGCGTGTCAGCGGCAGCAACCTGGTGATCAGCGATATACAGGTAACAATGAAACAGTATCCACGCGAGGAATGTGCAGAAGCAAATTATAATATTCAAAAATTAAACGGGATTTCTATAACAAAGGGATTTACAAAGGCTGTAAAAGATGCTATTGGCGGTACAAAAGGTTGTTCGCATGTAACAAATTGTATTCTGGCTATGGGGCCTGCCGCTGTTCAGAGTTTCTGGGCTATGAAAGCTCAACAACCAGTTTCAAAAGAATTTGATAGCGGCGGCTCAATGTCTCAATATTTGATAGATACCTGCCATGTATGGCGGAAAGATGGTCCTATGGTAAAAAATTTAGCTGAGATAATCAATAAATTAAAATAATATTTTATTATACAAAGTGGTCCCATCCACCTGCTTTGATATTAATTAGTGAACCATCTATTTTTCTCATTACATATTTTTTATCTGGTGTTATTATTCCTATTTTGTAGATTGCTCTATTAAATGTATTATAAAAATTTTTTTCTAATTGCAATGAAGCATTTTCATCAACAGTGAAAACCAGCACATAATCTTCGCCGCCCGACAATGCATAGTCAGTAGCGTTTAATGCATTATCATCGCAATACTGTTGCAATTGGGGTGAAATTGGTATTGATTTTTCGTCCAGTATAAATCCCACATTACTTTCCTCTGCAATGTGCAATAGATCAGAGCTTAACCCATCACTTACATCTATACAGGAATGGACTGCACCCGTATTGCTTAAAAACAAACCCTCTTCAACATGAGGTCGCGGTAATGTATGAGCATGGAGCAACTTTTTTTCATAGTCATGCTGTGGATTTTTATTTTGTAAAATAAAATCCAATCCCGCCCTGCTATCGCCCAGAAAGCCTGTACAATAGATAGCATCACCAGCTTTTGCGGTATTACGATATAATATGCTATTTTTTTTTGCAACTCCTGTAACTGCAACATTAATGATTAAATCAGTTTTTGAAGATGTTGTGTCCCCACCCAGTATATTGACACTATACAGTTGAGCTAATTGTTTCATCCCCCTGTATAGTTCATCCAGATACGCAAGCGGTGTTTCTATTGGGATTCCTATGCTTACAAAGGCATGCTGAGGTTTAGCTCCCATAGCTGCAATATCACTCAGGTTAACCGCCAGCGATTTGTAGCCCAGCTGGTAACCCGCAATGGTTTCTTTTATAAAGTGAATTCTTTCCACAAGCAAATCAGTGGTAAGCACTATACATTCATCGTGACTCACAGTAAATACGGCTGCATCGTCACCTATAGCGCGCAATACATTTCTATCATCATAAATGGTGTCGGGGGTTATCCGCTTAATAAAACCAAATTCACCGATATCATTCAGTTTCATGATTTGATTTCCTTAACTTTTTTATGATTGCTGCAAGATTGGCTGCTGCCTGGCAGGGATTATCCGCACAAACAATGGCTGAAACAACAGCTAAACAGTCAGCTCCATGGAGTAAAACATCTTCAGCATTGTGAAGATTTATACCGCCAATGGCAACAACGGGTATCGTTACAGCATCTTTTATTTCCTGCAATCCTTCCAATCCTAACGGCGCTGCGGTATCAGTTTTAGTTGGGGTGGCAAACACAGGGCTTGCACCTATATAATCAGCTCCACCTTTTTGTGCTTCAATTGCCTCATTAATTGTAGAAACCGTTATGCCAATGATCATTTTATGAGGAAGCAATTTTCGAGCATTTGTCAATGGCATGTCATCCTGCCCTAAATGGATACCATCAGCATCTACTGCCAGCGCCACATCTATACGATCATTAATTATTAAAGGAACATTATATCTGATAGTAATATTTTTAACGGTTTTTGCCAGTGCAACAAAATGTTTTGTAGCAATATTTTTTTCCCGCAACTGTACGCAATCCACTCCTCCCCGTATAGCTTCTTCAACAAGTATTTCAATAGGCTTTTTTGCCAATCCTCTGTCGGTCACTAAATATAATGAAGATGTAAAACGTTTCATTGTAATTACCTCATACTTATATAGCAAATTTTGCATATTGCTCCAACTCTACAGGAGTTATTGCATACAGTTTATCCAGTAAAGCAATCATAAAGCTGCCCGGCGTCATTGCTTCTTTTGCTGCCAGTTCACCAGCAATACCAAAATACGCCAGTGCCGATGCAGCCGATTTTAAATGGTCACTTTCAACTGCACAAAATGTTCCAATCAATGCTGTCGCGGCACAGCCCGTTCCTGTTACATAACGCATCATTGAATGGCCATTGCTTACTTTTATTGCTGCATTTCCATCAGTGACAACATCAGTAACTCCTGTTACTGCAACAACTGCGTTGTAGCGTAACGATAGTTCCACTGCAACATCAGTTGCTTCATCAACTCCATGTTGTGAATCAACACCTTTTGTTTGTGAGCTACTATCGGTCAAAGCTAAAATCTCAGAAGCATTACCACGAATAACAGAAATTTTAGCTGCGCGTAAAATCCTCAATGCAGCTGTAGTTCGGAATTTTGTTGCACCTGCTCCAACGGGGTCAAGAATGATTGGGATTCCCTTTTTATTTGCTTCGCTGGCAGCAATAATCATAGAACGAATCCATTCTTCTTCAAGGGTGCCAATATTAATAACAAGAGCATCTGCAATACCAACCATATCACGTACCTCATTATAGGCATGTGCCATAACCGGGGAAGCGCCACAAGCTAACAGGGCATTTGCAGTATAATTCATAACCACATAATTGGTAATATTATGAATGAGTGGTTTTTGTGCTCTGATTTTTTTTAAGGTTTCTCCGGCATATTCATGTAGATTCATTGTGTTACTCCAAAAAAATAGTATAGTACTGTTAGCAACTGAAGAATCTATGCTTTACCATAACGACAGATTCTTCACTTCGTTCAGAATGACATGCTGCACTAAGATTCTTCACTATTTCGCAACATCTCCATCATGATGCAATAATTCACATTCATTGTGTATGGTAATAGCACAGAGCTTACCGCACATTGTGCATACCTTTTCATTATAATCTTCACTGTTACTGCGCCGTTGTTTTGCCATATCCGGGTCAATTGCCCTGCTTATCATCCCTTCCCAGTTTAAGGATTTTCTGAATTGTGACATTTCCAAATCCTGCTGCAGCGCTTTGGGTATGCCCTTTGCAATATCAGCCGAATGAGCTGCAATACGCGTTCCAATTACTCCCAGCCGCACATCATCAACCGATGGAAGGCATAGATGCTCAGCAGGGGTAACATAACACAAAAAATCAGCGCCAGCATAGGCAGCGATAGCTCCTCCAATTGCTCCCACAATATGATCATATCCCGGGGCAATATCGGTTGTCAGCGGTCCCAGCACATAGAATGGAGCATTATCACAGATTCTTTTTTGTAACACAATGTTTGCCGCTATCTGTTCCATTGGAACATGCCCCGGTCCCTCAACTATCACCTGCACTCCTGCATCACGGGCTCTTTGTACAAGGTCACCTAATAAAATAAGTTCTTCTATCTGAGCAGCATCTGTTGCATCGGCTGTTGCACCCGGGCGCAGTCCATCACCTAAACTAAGCGTGACATCATACTTATGAGCTATCGCACATAATTTTTCATAGTCCTCATAAAGTGGATTTTCCCTTTTATGATGCTTCATCCATGCTGAAAGCAATGAGCCTCCACGGCTTACTATGCCCATAACCCTTCTTTGCCTGGATGCCAATTCCATACTTTTTTGCGTAACTCCACAATGGACAGTCATGTAATCAATACCATTTTGACATTGCTCTTCAATTGCTTCAAAAAGCTGATTGTGCGACATGTGGAGTATTGACCTATTGTTAGCGGCAAGCTCAGCAGCAACCCGGTAAATAGGTACTGCACCAACCATAACATTTGCATTTTGTAGTATCATTGTACGTATTGCTGTTAGATTGCCGCCGGTCGAAAGATCCATAACACTATCAGCACCATAATACACCGCTGTTTCCAATTTTTTGCATTCTTCATCAATATCACCATGGTCGGTTGAAGTTCCAATGTTAGCATTAACCTTGGTAAGCAATCCCTTCCCTATTGCTCGTACATTGAAATTCCGCTTTATATTTTTTGGAATAACAGCCCACCCCTTTGCCATTAATTGCAAAAGTTCTTCGGGTTTCATACCTTCAAATGCTGCTGCCTGTTTCATGGCGTCAGTTATGATACCCTGTTTTGCGTAATCTAATTGTGTCATACAGGTAACCCCCACAACAAAAAAACCGCTCAGCGATTGAGCGGTTTTTTTACATTAATACTATTATAAAAGCATTGTACAAACTGCTCCCTCCGCTGGCATTACCCAGTTCAGGTTCAACGGGTATACTCTCAGGCCTGTGTATCCACACAAACCACCCCTGCTTTTAAGAACATCATACTTAGTACTACAATACTATGAACACATGAAAAATCAAGAGAAATATTACAATAATTAAATAAAATTTTTAAACTGGCGGCGTTCAGGGATGCTTTCCGGGTAACCACCATTTTTTATAAATAGCGGATCATTATATAAGCCACAGTAACAGCTGCCGTATTCCTGTATATCAGGTGCGCAGTATTCGCAGGGACATATAATATCCTTATCCTTTTCTCGTATGCCGTCAGCGTCCCGGCATGGGCATGAAAAATAGCCATATCGATTATAATTTGTTGTTAATCCTTCAACCAGAATATCAAGAAATTCCTTATCAGGATGCAATACCCAGCCATGCTTGCCAGCAACCATCTGAGCAAATTGCAGGGTGTCCTGTAATGTTTTTGTTTTCATCATTGTTTACTACTCCATTTTTAATAATCGTCGCCATTCTTCTTCAATAAAACCCGTGAAAAATGTGGTATCATCAATAACTAAAAACGGAAATGCAACATACATGTTTGATTTTTTTGCCAGATAGTCCTTTATATTGTTCTTTTCCTCTGATGGCAATAGATCAACATAAACAAATTTATACTTTACAGAATTGTCATCAAGAAACTTTAATGCACGTTTACAATGTCCACAGGTTGATAACGCATACACGGTTATATCCCCTGGAGAAAGTAAACCATCCTTATAGGTAAAGGTAATATTTTCAATCATATCAATCCTCCCATTACTGTACTATATCAGTACTTACATGAACATTGTTAGGTCCAAGGGGTTTTGCCTGTTCATGATTTTTGAATTTCATTTTATCGTTATTATTGAGTTCTTCAAATTTTATAATTTGCAAGGTACCATTAATAAATTCACTACGAAATTTGAATGTTCCCCTGTCAAAAAAATCAATCCTGTAAACTTCACCTTTACTATTATAAAATTTCCACTCTTTATCCCATTTACCCTTATACCAATAACCCTCGGTTACAACTTTATTTGTTATTGGCGAATATTCCTTACAAAACCCATGATAAAGATCATTATGTACCTGAATTTCGTACAGTAATTTGTTGTGATACTTAATCTGCTGCAATTGATAATGATTGCCGCTATCATCAACCATAGAAACAATACTGCTTTCCAATCGGCTATGACTACGGCTATAGTTAAAATAAAATAATGCAGTGGATACTACTAACATTGCAATTGACATACCATATATAATAGTAATAATCAAACTTTTAATAAAATTTGGTGCTTTAAAAGTTAGCTTATCCCATACCGCAAGTATTATATTGGCATATCGCTTGCCCTTAACCTTGGGGAAAATAGCTTTAACTGTTGCATATATTATACCAATGTTGTCTTGCAACACTTTATCCTCATTTTCAATGGACACCGTAGCTGGTATATCAGCCTTCAAAGCTTTTACTGCTTTATTGGTACGATAGTTATCGGGAATCGATAGAATAATGATAATCCCAACAAATGCCAATAACAATGTATGGGAAAAAACTGCTAAATAAATAAGTGCCAGCGATGTTACTATTCTAAATAATAATTGAGCTACCATTGACCTTTGAAAAATGATATCCATTATCCTGCCACCATCAAGAGGGTAAATAGGCAGTAAGTTAAACCCGTTAATAAATATAAGCGATGCTGCTATTTGATTAAGATTATCATTATTTTTAAAAAAAAACATACATGCTATGGCAATCAATATGCCAGGCATGGGACCAAGTAATGATATGATAGCTTCATTAAAACCATCTTTATTTAATTTTAAACCACTTACAGCTGCACCAAAAAAAGGTATAAAGAACATCTTTATATTTTTATATTTAAAAATCATCATGCCAAGTAAATGTCCAAACTCGTGTAGCAACAAAACAATAATAACGATAATGGTATCTTTTAAAGGATGTTTGGCATAACCAATAGAAAAAAACAAAAGGATGGAAATGATTAAAATCGCAATACTACCTATGTTATTGCTTTCATAATTTTTAATATTTTTAATATCATTTAAAATTTTTTGAGTATCATCTGCTCTATCATCATGCACAGCATCTTCAGCTGTATTTGCATTGTCATTGTGCACATTTTTATGATGAGTTGCATGGAATTCATATCCACAATAAGGGCATATTTCAATCAACAATGGTATCTTGTTTCCGCACTTTTTACATTTCATAATGTTTTTGCCTTATAAAAAAAGCGATGACAGTGCATCGCTTTTTATAAATTAGTATAAAAACTATTGAATTAATGCCCTTCTCGCAAGCTTTCAGCGGGTGGATAAATGCCCTTTGCCCTTCTATAAACGGCTATACCAAAACGGATACATCCACAGATGACCACCCACACTGCCATAACAGAAATGATAGTAAGAGTATGCATTACCGCTGTATGATATTCACTAATCAGATATAGAATTAATTCATCCATCACTCACCTCAAAAATGAAAGTTTATTATGATAAGTACAATAATAACTTTTAAATTTTCATTTAATATTGTCAATACAAAATTTTATAATTCATAAAATTTTACCGGAAAATGTTGTTTTTATAAAATTGAAAGTGCGTTGCTTTTCATTAAAGGCTTTACATTTTTTTTGTAAAATGATAGTGTACAATCACTATTTTCTTTTTGATGAAGGTATTGCATTTTGTTAAAAAGTGTTTGACTTTATAAATTACCATACAAATAATTAATATTAATGAGTAAATAGCCGTTTTTTTATGATTGTATCATCAGGTGCAGCAAAAATATCATACAAAACAAAGCATCAATCATTGAAATAGCTATAGCTACTATTTAAAAAAGGTTTTGCCAATTTAACGCTATGAGCATCGTTGACAACTATCATTACATCCAGTCTGAAATAAAAAATATTGCCCTTCGGTGCAACAGGAACCCTGATGATATTACACTTATAGCTGTAAGCAAAACATTCCCCCCTGAAATTATCCAGGAAGCTATCGATAATGGCATTACTTTATTTGGCGAAAACAGGGTGCAGGAAGCAAAAGCAAAGATTCCGCAATTAAAGGGTAATTTTACATTTCACCTTGTTGGACATCTTCAGTCAAACAAGGCAAAAGACGCCGTAAAACTGTTTGATTGCATTCATTCCATTGACAGGCTATCAACCGCAATTGAGGTTGACAAAGAAGCAAAAAAGATTGATACAATCCAGAAGATTTTAATTGAGGTTAACACCTCGGGTGAAGAATCAAAATTTGGCGTTGTTCCGTCACAAGCCATTGCATTATGCAAATCTATTCTGGATTTACACAATATCCAATGTCATGGTTTCATGACGGTAGGTCCTTTGACCGATGACCGTTCAGCAATACGGAATGCATTTGCATTATTGAGAACATTACGGGATGAAATAAATATAAAGCTTGGAACTTCATTACATGAGCTATCGATGGGGATGTCAGGTGATTACGATATAGCAATTGAAGAAGGCTCTACCATGCTTAGAATTGGAACAGCAATTTTTGGTAAAAGGATATCGCAATGAATATACAAAAAACAACAATCGGTATCATTGGTCTGGGGAATATGGGCGGTGCTATCGGTACAGGGCTTTCCAGAATCATTGATCCAAAAAATATTATTGGTTACGATATCAGCAGTCAGGCAATGACTTCACTTACCAGCACACTATCAATAAGTACTGCCAGCTCAATTCAGGAGCTATCGCACAAAAGTGACGTTATCATCATTGCCGTAAAACCTGCAATTGTTGCGTCGGTAGCCAGCGAGCTAAAGAGTACAACCAAAAACAAGCTTATCATTTCAATAGCTGCCGGTATCACACTTCACAAGCTTTCCGAATGGCTGGGCGATAGTTTCCGTATAATCAGGTGCATGCCCAATATGCCTGCCCTTGTTGGCGAAGGGATGACCGTACTATCAACGACATCCGCCAATAACGATGATATGGAGATTGCACAGCAAATCTTTGGAGCGCTGGGCAGAGTCATGGTAGTTTCCGAGCAGTTGATGGATGCTGTTACTGCTGTTTCGGGAAGCGGTCCGGCATATGTTTTCACATTGATACAGGCAATGGCGGATGCGGGGGTTAAATCAGGACTTACACGCGATAACGCCGTGACACTGGCAGCCCAAACGGTGTTAGGTTCAGCTACGATGGTATTGCAGGGCGAAGAGCCAATTGTTTTACGGGGGAAGGTAGCTTCCCCGGCCGGCACTACCATTGATGCGATACATGTTCTTGAAAAACATGGATTTTCCGGAATTATAATGGATGCCATTGAAGCTGCATTTCTGAAATCCAGAACGCTTGGAGGTAAGTAAATGCTTACTAACTATCATGTATGGCAGATAAAAAAAGCTATAAAAGTACTTATCCCTGTTATGGTTTTTATTTTTATTGCTGGCAATATTATATGCTATTTTGTAAAAGAACCAGTAAAAATACCCGATGATGCGGTTTATAAAAAAAATGGCTTTTTACTCTTTAAAGATGCAGACGCATACATCACAATTCTAAAAAAATACCCCTATAATCCCGGTGTAACATTGACCATTTATACAATGCGTGAAGGTGAATCATACTGGGATGTCATCCAGCGCTATAGAATAAGCATTGATACATTTATTGGTGCCAACCCGCATCTGGATTCATTACTGGCAAAGGCAGGGACACAGGTTGTTATTCCTCATCAGGATGGACTGCTCATCCCCTGCAGGCATTTCTATGATGCATGGCTGGCAAAACTGTCTATAAATGGTACAACAAACATTAAGGGGCACTATCTACACCACCCCTTTGAGCTTCTGGCAATGGATGATATACGTTTTGCCTTTATAAAACATGCGAAGCCAATTGCTGTTAATGATAAAATAGAAAAATTATATACCTTACGGCAAAAATTCCAATCCCCCATCAATGGCCGATACACATCAATGTACGGCGATAGGGTTGACCCATTAGAGCATGGCATGGCATTCCACAATGGCATTGATATCTGCGCACCGATGGGAACACCAATAAACCCTGTAAGGAATGGATTTGTAAATTTTACCGGCTGGCTTGATGGTTATGGTTTTACCATCATCATTCAACATGATGAAGGATACGAAAGCTGGTACGGGCACTGCCAAAAAATATTTGCGCAAAAAGGTGATTTTGTGACAAACAATTCAGTCATTGGTACGGTTGGCTCTACAGGACGGTCCACCGGTCCTCACCTGCATTTTATGCTGTTACAGCATGGTAAAATGCTCAATCCAATAATGTTTATATGGTAGATAGTTACTATCAATTAAAATTTTGATTTTGTAAAAGTCCTTTTTCAGCTTTTATGAGATCATTTTCGTCATCCACCTCGTACCAGCCAAAACCTGATAAATCACAGATTACAGGAGCAACTTTTGGATTTTCAGCCAATATCTGGACAATATTTTCAACCACGGCTTTTTCGCCATACCGCTCAATTGCTTTGTACGCAGCATCTCTATAAGCTATTTCCATACTTTTATCAACATAGGTCATACCAATATAACCGCAATCAAAATCAGTAAGCTGTTTACTGATGTGGGCAATAGTTTTTTTGTCAGCAAGCAGCTTTACTTTCATGTCATCCAATCCCAATGTACGATCAAAATCACACATTGCAGTAATTTTATAAAGCGATTGTTTCATCCGTTGAAACATTGATTTTGGGTAGATGTGATCAACATTGGTGATTAAAAAGGAATCATGAGCAAATGTTTTTAATGCAGTAATCAATGTAAAGATATTTCCTTTAAGGTAATCTTTATTTTCAAGAATTTTTATATTATCAATATTTTTTCCTGAAAGGTGGCTATTAAGTTCATCAAATGCAAAACCGCCTACAACTATAATTTCATCAAAAAAATCCAATTCAAAAAATTCAAATAGATAATCTATAAGCGGTTTACCATTGACACGCACCATGCCTTTGGTTTTATTTTTTGTCATCTCGCCCAGCCTGCTGCCAGTTCCTGCTGCCAGAACTATCGCTCGCATATATCTAACAACTCCTTTAATGAATTGATGGTAATTATATTGGGATACTTATCTAAAAATTGCTCCTTTGTAAATGTGCCGCATAAACCTATAAATGAAATGTCATTGCTTATAGCCTTTTCTGCATCTTTAAGGGAATCTCCAACAAATGTCAATTCATCTTTTTTTAATTGAAAATGTTGCAGTACATATTCAAAATGGTGCTTACCCTTTTCAAATCCATCCTTAAATCCAAGGATTATATCAAATTGCAGTCCTTCTCTTTCTATAAACTGTTCAATAAGATACTGAAAATTATTTGATGAAACACCAACCAGTATACCTTTTCCCCGTAATTGTGTAATAACAAACCGCACTTCCTCAGAAAATGTTGATCTGAAAAAGCCCTCTTTCTTTGTTTCCTCAAATATAGCTGCTTTTTTGCTGTTTGTTGGATCACCCGGTAAAATTATTTCCAGTTGTTGAAAAAATGGAACGCCTGAGGTTTCTAAATATCTACGTCGCGCCTCTTCATAGGAAATTGCAGGATGGAATTGGTGTATTACTTCACCGGCAATATCAGCAAATCCTTCCATAGTATCAACAAGTGTTCCATCAAAATCAAAAAGCAATGCTCTTGTTTTCATACATGTATCACCATTCAAGTTTTCATCAATCTTATGGATAATCGCTACTTGTCAATATAAAAAATTAACTGCAGGCGCACCACGGTATTTCCCGCCTGTCCTGACAACGAAGCTGTGTAATGGTTGTGTGCGGCAGGCTGACCAATCATGCGCCTGCATCCAAATGCGCCGTGCATTTCACAATACTTAACCCCCCTTGTGTTCCCCCCCTTTATAAAAGGTGGGAATTGTGTGGATGGTTTATTAGCACAAAATAGGTTTGTATTCTTCATAATTGTTTTTGCAGCTTAATCCCGTAGTAACCACATTATGCTTACTTGATAAGTTCTGCATTCTTCATGGTAAAATTTCTTCAAATCTTGTAGGGATGGAATTGATATTTAATAAATGGGGTTGGAATTTTTTTTTCATATTTTCTTTTGTTGGGCGACAAAAGTTTTATCGTTTCGTAAGGGGATATTTATGCGCTAAATACCCCCTTACCAACCCCCAAAGCGCACCTCAGACGGCGGTGTGCCTTATCCCGCTATATGGATTATATCTTTGCCTTCGTGCTGCGGAAGACATCCTGTCTTTGTCCTCGCACGAGCCGTATGGCGCTACGGCATCCGTGCCTTCGCTGTTTTTCGTTAATCCAGCAGTGATAAAAAAATGGGGTCAGAGCCGTTTCCCTCATTCTGAGGGAGCGCCAGCGACTGAAGAATCTGTATTTTTATAAGGTCGAGATTCTTCACTATAATAAATTAAAATTATAGTATGCACATCTACATATATGACAGGTAATTACATTAAATTGTATTAACAAAGATAGGCACATTTTTTGCATAAATGCTGTATAGCACTACAAATCCCATTCCAGCACAATTGGATTAATTGAAATTTGATTTTTTGTTATATCAGTTATGGAATATATAGAGCCTTCTACAAAATTTATAGTTTCAGTAAAATAATATTCTTTGCTTTCATTGCCATATTCATTCATAAATTTTACCCGATAGGGAAGTTCAGGATCTTTAATAAGTGATTTAAAATAAAAAAAGTGAGGATACAGGTCATCATTTTTTATCTGGATGATGAACTCTCTTAAATTATGTATTGATAATTGAAGCTCTTTAACTGACGGCTGTTCTTCTGGAAGTTGATAATGGCTTCCACTATTCCGTAATTGGTTTATTCTAAATGTATTAAAGCTATTGGTTAAATTTTTTATTTTTGCAAACACATCGTTATCAATAGCAAGCGTATTTTTGCCCTGTGGTAAAATGTTTGTTATATTTTTAAGAATTTCATTCATGTCATTAAGTCCCCAACGGGCAGAGTCTATTTGATATATGCCATTTTTTGTCTTCACCTGCAATGCATTAAACGCTGTTGCTACATGTTCCTTAATCTCTTTAATAACAACCTCATGCATGCGCACTTCTGTCGTATTAACGCTATGGATACAATATAGATAGCTTATAATATGGGTTAGTATCATCTCAATAGTATTACCAATAGAAGATATATTTTGTTTTAATATATCTTTATTATCGGTTTTGTCATATTCCTGTGTTTCCATGATATATTTTTGTATTGAAAATATTTGTTTAGGAAATATTTTTCCAAGAAATGTCATGATTGCTCTATATATGGTATCTACAACTTCTTTATCAGACGGGTCATATCCAGAAAATGTATCATCTAAATGCAATAGAGCAAGCATTGAATCAATTATTGTTGGATTTGTTTTTAAATAACTTAGTATCAATTCGGGAGGTTTTACCTGTATAACATGATGCAATGTTCTATTGTATATATTACCACCGCTTTTACGTACAATCTTTTCCAGATCATCAAGCCTATTGATGCTTGTATATGTATCCAATATAATCCCGGCAGTATTTTCGGCAAGTGACTCTGAACAATATTTTTTAGGGGATAGGCCATATTCTGTAAGTGCATAATACGAAAATTGCCCTCCACGATAAGCTTCAGACACCTTTAATCTGTCCTCTTTAACTGTTTTATCATAATTGAGATCTAACATTTTTATATTTTTATTAATAGCACCAATGATATACCGTACAGGAAATAATAATATCAACTGTATCTTTTCATTTGCAGTGTAGTTATTGATATTACCCTTCTTTGCATGTTTCAATGCATTAAAGTTTATTTTATTATATTCATAGTTTATGATAGTATCCAGTTCGTCATGATGAGAAGCCAGCAACTTATTAAGGATACCATCGATATCACGATCAGAACAATGATGACTCAAAAAAAATTTTAAATCATGAAAATCATTATTAAAATCAAAATGACCATCTATAGGAAACGAATCATTTCCCAAACCACTTATATATAACGATAAAATGTTACCAATAGTATTTTCTTTTATAGAATAAAAAAGAAAAAATAATTCCAAAGAATTTTTTTCTATAAATTCATTGTGACGCACTATGCCAAGCGGCCCCAAAATAAAATGCAAATAACCAATAATGATGTCCGCAAAATTATTCTTAACATAGGTATTAATTTTTTTAAAGCAGGTATCAATAAAATCATAATCAATTTTACTAAAATCCACTGTTTTTGAATAGTTGATGATATATATAATTACAAGCAAAAGGGCATCCTCTTTTGAAGAGGTTTGTAAAAAAGCCGGTATTGTGTAATCCTCTCCAAATGGAGGAAAACCATGTAATCTTATGATATCAAAATCAATTTTATACTGATTCATAGCCTCACTGTTCCACTGGTTTGGCCATATAAAGCCATTGCTACCATTAAACAAACTATCAATACCTTCCTTATTCCAGGGGATAATCTCCAGTATCTCATTAAATAAACTATCGGTGTATGGTAAATAATATAAAAACCAAAAAATGAATTGAAGCTTTTCCTTATACAATGCCTTTAAACTGTTATCATCTATCATGGCTTTTACATCCTATCAATATGCTGTGTATAGTATTTATTAATAAAATTTGATATATATAGTATAAAAATCAAGTCTTTTCTATTTAAGAAACCATACACAATGAGGTATTAGTCATGGATTAGAATAACATTACAATACGTTATGTCATCCTGAAGGAGTGCTGACAATTGATGAGTCTTTTTTTAGCAACAATTAGATTTTATATAATCGAGTAGAATGCCAATATTATCTATCTATCTATCTATCTATCTATCTATCTATCTATCTATCTATCTATCTATTTACGTACATTTCATATCTAACAATTCAAACCCTGAATTGCAAAAAAAAAATGGGTCAGAGCCGTTTTTGTTTTCACAAGAGAAAAAGTGGCTTCATGCACCTGCATCCAAATACGCCATACCTCCCTGTATGGCTGTTTATTGTTGTTTTGACGACAGTGGTGAATTATTTTTGTTTATACAAGAAGGGATTCTTCGTCTGCGCCTCAGAATGACAGGCGTTACTTTTTTTTAAAAGGAATGTTAGATATATCTTCATGTTTCTTTCTCATATTTTCTTTTGTTGGGCGACAAAAGTTTTATCGTTTCGTAAGGGGATATTTATGCGCTAAATACCCCCTTACCAACCCCCAAAGCGCACCTCAGACGGCGGTGTGCCTTATCCCGCTATATGGATTATATCTTTGCCTTCGTGCTGCGGAAGACATCCTGTCTTTGTCCTCGCACGAGCCGTATGGCGCTACGGCATCCATGCCTCCGCTGAATTCCTTTAATCCAGCAGTGATGAAAAATGGGGTCAGAGCATGTATAACTTTTTTTTGGTAGTAAAAGTTTTATCCTTTCGTAAGGGGACATTTATGCGCTAAATGCCCCCTTACCAACCCCCAAAGCGCACCTCAGGCGGCGGTGTGCCTTATCCCGCTATATGGATTATATCCCTGCCATCGTGCTGCGGAAGACATCCTGTCTTTGTCCTCGCACGAGCCGTATGGCGCTACGGCATCCGTGCCTTCGCTGAATTCCTTTAATCCCGCAGTGATGAAAAATGGGGGCAGAGCCGTTTTTGTTTTCACAAGAGAAAAAGTGGCTTCATGCGCCTGCATCCAAATGCGCTGAACCTTCCTATATGGCTGTTTATTGTTGCGATGACACACCCCCCGGTATCCCCATTTATAAAAGGTGGGAATGGTGTGAAAATGTTCAACAGCACAAAAACTCATAAAATTTCGTAATTTTAAAAAAGGGAAAATTTTTTCTGATGGTATAGTGTTCACTTAACAATAAATAAGCACGAATTTCTATCTCTTTTTAAAATCTAAAACATTTTTACATCCAGTACACAATACAGTATGCCCATAAAACAATTCCTAACAGCTAATATCTACATCACCAGCAACCACCAAATCCACGCTACAACTTTCAACATTATAACTTTCAACTTTCAACTGTTACGTCTCAATCCCCTATCAGCGGGGCAGTTTTCAGACGTGGAGCGATGAGCTCTACCTTTCAGTTGTAAAAAGTTTTATGGTCTCAATCCCCTATCAGCGGGGCAGTTTTCAGACTGTACTATCTATCCTTCCAGAAGTCATACTGGCAGACTACGTCTCAATCCCCTATCAGCGGGGCAGTTTTCAGACTATCTTGCATACGGGGATATAAGTCATGGAATTAATGTAGTCTCAATCCCCTATCAGCGGGGCAGTTTTCAGACTAGTAGGTTTTATTAATAAAGGCAAGCCGGGGTATAATCTTAGTCTCAATCCCCTATCAGCGGGGCAGTTTTCAGACTCGATAGAGAACTCGTGCGGATGGCGCAGAAGATCCTGGTCTCAATCCCCTATCAGCGGGGCAGTTTTCAGACCCTTACCCTGTAAACCTCTGGAATTTCCAGCGTTTTTAAGCCCATTTTCGCCAACCTATCGCAAAAATCCCTATTTTTACCATGATTTTGTATTACAAACTTGTAACTGCTGGATTTTCCAGCACTTCCACGTGCGCCAACCTCCCCCCAAAAACGCCACTTTTTACACTTTTAGCAGGTTGGCGATATACAAAGTTGTATATCATGGTACTGTTTTCAAAGAATATCTTACATCATCTGTTACTGCCTATAGCATGAAGCATTTCCTGTCAACTATTTTTTTACTTCTGTGAAAAATTTTACCGTAACTATCGCCCATAAAAATTACAATGGGGTCAGAGCATGTATAACTTTTGTTGGGCGACAAAAGTTATATCCTTTTGTAAGGGGATATTTATGCGCTAAATACCCCCTTACCAACCCTGTGGAGCCACCTCAAACGGCGGTGTGCCTTATCCCGCTGTATGGATTATATCTTTGCCATCGTGCTGCGGAAGACATCCTGTCTTTGTCCTCGCACGAGCCATATGGCGCTACGGCATCCATGCCTTCGCTGTTTTTTCATTTTTACTCAGTAGGGATCACTTTTTGTAACAGAACATTCACTATTCACTTCAAAATCTCATAGGTGTGACAAAAAATGGGGTCAGAGCTTAAAACTTTTTCAAAACAACTATCGTTGCCATGACAATGTACTTTACAAAACATGGCGTATTGTGTATATTGAAAACAGCTTCGTAACGCATTATTGACTGTATGGAGCATTCCTGATAACGGATGATGGATTTCTGGAACCAATAGCTGAGTAACAACCGCTTATGAATGGTGATGACCCTATTAATATTGCATTAACCGATACTATTGATCTGCATGTGTTTCATCCTGCAGACATTACAGCAATTTTAGATGAATTTTTGAACAATGCTGTACTACAGGGGTATTTGCAGGTTGAAATAATTCATGGAAAAGGGAAATCGGTTGTAAAACACACTGTCCACAACTACTTAAAAAATGATAAACGAGTTTTGCAATTTTTTGATAAATCCGCTAATTGGGGAAGGACTATCGTAATACTTAAAAAAGAGGTTTAATGCAGTTGCATTAAAGGTGCTTTGCAATAATTACTCTTTACAATAATGTTTTGGTACAATACTATTAGGAAGTTATGGAAAATATGAAAAGCAGTAATACCACTGAAACGCAGATTATATCTCATGATGAAGCACACATGCTGGAATGGGATACCCTTATATCATTTATTGCCAATTTATGTTATACTCAGCCAGGCAAAAACTATTGCATGGGGATGCAACCACTTGATTATAATGAGATACTAGAGCAATATGCTAAGATTAATTGTCTTAAAGAAATATTGTCCATAGGGCATCATCCCGATTTTTCGGGCATACATGATATTACGTACTTGCTGGAAAAATCATCAAAAGGAGCAACTTTACAGCTTGATGAGATTTTTAAAATACGATTGTTTATCACTGCACAATATAGAATTACTTCTTTTTTTAAATCAATCCAGTATCCACACAATGCGCTAACCGAATTGCAGATGCTCCATCCCTGTGAACAGCTATATACCATGCTCATTTCTTCATTAACGGATTCAGGAAATCTTAATGAAAATACCTATCCGGTACTTAAAAAACTGCAACGAGAGATTAATGATATACGCAATGCAATTGAAAAGTCATTGCAAAATCTTATTCATTCGCATGAGTACCAGCAGATTGTTCAGGAAAAAATTTTCACGGTAAAAAACAATCGATACTGTATACCCATTAAAACAACATTTAAAAACAAATTAAAAGGAACTATCGCAGATATATCATCTTCAGGTGCAACACTGTATATTGAACCTGACAGCATTCATGACTTGAATAACACCCTGTTATATAAGGAATTAGATCTTCAACGCGAAATAGAAAAAATATTGCAAATACTATCGTCCACAATTGCTGAACATGCTCATTTGCTAATGGAAAATGCAGCCATAATAGGCTATTTAGATTTTTGCACTGCACTTGCCCGCTTTGCAGTAACCTACAATGCATCCACGCCTGCACTTTCCCGGCAACCATATCTGCGGTTGTTTAATGCAAAACATCCTTTGCTTGTGACAATGCATGGCAAAAAAATTGTACCATGCGATATTGAATGCGGCATCAATTTTAAATGTCTTATCATATCGGGCGTAAACACCGGCGGGAAAACAGTGCTTTTAAAAATGTTAGGGCTTTTTGCTCTTATGGTGCGATACGGACTCCCTATCACCGCCAGCCCTGATTCAACAGCAGGATATTTTGAATCAGTGTATGCTGACATTGGTGATGAACAGAATATTATGCAGTCGCTGTCAACCTTTTCCGGACAGATAAAAAATATTGTACGCATACTAAACCTTGCTAATGAAAAAAGCCTGGTGCTTATTGATGAGATTATTGTAGGTACAGACCCAAAACAGGGAGCTGCAATAGCACAAGCAGTGTTGCAGTATTTAGTAAATAAAAAAGCGGTTGTAGCCGTTACAACACATTATTCACAGCTAAAAGAAATTGCTTCTGTTGATAGCCAATTTGAAAATGCATCCGTTGTTTTTGATATCCATACCATGCAGCCCACCTATCAGGTGCTCATGGGTATTCCTGGGGCAAGCTATACTATTGAAATAGCAAAAAATTTGTCTTTACCGCAAAAAATCATTGATGATGCCATATCCTTACTTGACAGCACCTCGCTAACCGTGGACGCACTGCTTTCCCAAATAACCCAGCAATCGCATACATTACATCAAAAAGAACAGGAACTTGCACTATTAAAACAGGAGCTTAATCAATTAAAAAATGACTACGATAAAAAGATAAATGAGCTACAGCAACAAATAGAAAAAGTAACAAAAGAGCAGGCAATTGAATTTGTACATGAACTTCATCAATACCGAAACACCATCATTGACAAAATACGCACCATGCATTCAATGTCCATGAAGGATGCAACACAGCTTGTAAATGACATTACACAAATGCAGCTTTCATTGCAGGATACTATCAAACAGCTCCAGAAACCCTCTGAAGATTTTTTACCCTGTACTGTTGATACAGTGCAAAAAGGTTCAAAAGTATTTATAAAGCCACTGGAACAATACGGATATGTTGAAGATGTTGATGAAAAAAGCAAGCAGTTGAAAGTACGCATGGGTACTGTGAATAGCAGGTTTTCATTTGATGATGTGTATTGTATTCCGGAAAGCAAAAAGCTAACCACTGTTAAAACAAAAACCAATACAATAGCAACACAGGATATCCAGCATATACCAATGAGCATTCAGACAAAATATAATACCATTGATCTTCGTGGTTTATATGTTGATGAAGCATTGCAAAAAATGGATCATGAACTGGATAATCTTTTAAAAAACAATATCCCAACCGCTATTATTATTCATGGACATGGGACAGGCTCTTTAAAAAAAGCTATTCGCCAGTACCTTAAGCATTCGTTTTATGTAAAAGGCTACCGTCCCGGACAGCCGGAGGAAGGTGGTGATGGCGTAACAGTAGTGCAGTTGCGATGAGCTTTTCATAAACAATACAACAACAACAGTATGTACTATTAATAAATGTAATGAATGACTGCATGCATGTACTAATATTCTACTCTTTTATTGTACTTATTATATTTATTATACTTTGATAATCACCGCCTCATACGCATCAAGCGTGAGAGCACCCCCATGTATTGAAGAATGTGAAGAATGCGAAGAATGAATTGAAGAATTTCCACAGGATGAAAGCAACACCTCGCCTTCTAACCCAATGGTTACATCCTTTTTTGCTTTTGAAAAATTCAATGCAATCATCAACTGTTCATTGTTATGGCATCGTTTATACAGCAGCACATCATCCGGTGCAGGTACAAATTCAATATCACCCGCATACAGAGCAGGATGCAATCTTCTGATGGCAATACAATCCTTATACAGGTGTAATATTGACTGCTTGTTACCCTGCTGCTGCAAAACATTAGTGGTTACATAATCACTATTGACCGGCAGCCACGGTTTACCGTTTGAAAAGCCTGCATTCTGAGTCATATCCCATTGCATGGGAGTACGTGCTTTATCCCTGCCTTTGTGAAATGGCCAGTACTTCTTTCCCAGCGGGTCCTGTATCTGGCTGCGTTTAATCTTCCCATCAACCATACCTATCTCTTCGCCGTAATAAATAAATGGCGTTCCCTTCTGGGTTAACAGCATCACTGCTAACAGCTTTGCCTTCTGCACATCATTATTTGCCAGCCGTGTTATTGCTCGCGACTGGTCATGATTGGACAGTACATGACATGGCCAGCCACTATCGCCAATAGCATGGTACCAATTTTTTAAGATACGTTCAAACTCGCGTGCGTTAAAGCGTGCGTAGATAGTTGAAAAATCAAATGACAGATGCAACTCATCATTATTACCCAGGTACGATGCAGCCATCGCTGGCTCTTTTTCACCTTCGTTTGGATATGTTTCACCAACGCTCATAGTATCACCATAACTATCTAACAATTGACGTAACTCTTTCAGGATATCATGTATCTCAGGCTGATTGCGATCATATATATGAACCTGCAAATCATGACGTCGTGGATAGGTTAAACGTAACCTATAGGGATTGCTTCGTACATTAATATCCTTAACAATATAGTTGATTACATCAAATCGAAAACCCTTTACACCCATGTCAAGCCAGTAGCGCAGTACATCAACCATTGCTTTTTTAACTTCAGGATTATGCCAGTTCAAATCAGGCTGCTGCTCGGTAAAAAGATGAAGATAGTAGTGACGCGTCAACTCATCCCACGTCCATGCTCTACCGCCGAATGCAGCCATCCAGTTATTGGGCACTTTACCATTTTTTCCGGGGTGCCATATATACCAATCACGCTTTGGATTATCAACTGATGAACGTGATTCCACAAACCACGGATGCAGGTGCGATGTATGGTTCAACACCATATCCATGATGATAGCAATGTTGCGTTTTTCGGCTTCTTTTAATAATTTTTTAAAATTGGCGATAGTTCCAAATATCGGATCTATTGAACAATAGTCACTCACATCGTAACCAAAGTCATACATTGGTGAGCGGTAAATAGGCGATAGCCATATACCATCAACACCTACATCCTGAAGATAATCAAGCGATTGGATGATACCCTCCAGATCGCCAATGCCATCATTATTTGAATCCTTAAAGCTGCGTGGATATATTTGATACAGTACACCGTGTTTCCACCAGCTCTTTGTTATGGGTTTACTCATAATCTCTTTCTTTTGATTCTTTTGAACCTTGCTTAGATGGTGTAGTTATAGTTTCCATCTGAGCTTTTACATCATCCCCCTTGCCTACTGCCTTTAACGCTTTAAAAAATGCAGCAGCGGTTTCATATACTGCCTTATCAACACGATCGCGTATCTTTGCATTGTTATAATATTCATCATTCATTGCATCTTTAAACGGTTTGAAGAGCTTTTTCATATTGCCGCCCTTCATGTTATTTGCCAGGGCATACTCTTCCATCTTTTTCCACAGTTCCATGGATATGCCTTTATCAGGGTCTTTTTCGTACGTAGGACCTTTTTCAACTGCTACTCCATATTCATCCATATCTATCCCCCAGATAACGTTCTGCCACAGCGTACCAACATTAGCTTTAAAAATGCCATACCTGTAAAACTGCCCAACGTCTTCAATGGATGTACCGGTGGTGCCATGCTGTGCAATACCAACACCCCATGGTGACATAGCCCTGTAGGTATTGTGAGTTAATTGTAGATCAATATTACCACGAACATTGCCATGAGTTGTTCCATTATTGATGGCAATTAAATCAGGGCATTGCCCCAATTTTGTCAATGCCTCTACAAGTGTCACTGCTTCACTTACCGAAGAATTGCCATGAGCTCCTCCAATCTCGCCAACCTCGGATTCATACATTAAACCAGCTCGTATAACCTGCTCACTTAGCAATATGCTCAATGCAATATTCTGTTCCATCGGCAAAAATGAAACATCAATTGAAAATGAACCATATCCTGCCTCTATTGAAGCTTTTATTATTGCATCGGCTTTATCAAACGCCTTACGGCTCACCTCCTGAACAGTGGTATGGTCTCTGTGGCATGTAAACGGCACTGCCTTTTCACCTGCATTGCCCATCTTGTCATTTAAGCTGACAACCAGTTTAATAAAATCTGCAGGTGTAAGCCCTGTATAGCCACCTGACAGGTCGCTTTCTGAAAGAGCCAGTTCATATATAACCGGTGCATTCAACTCCATCGATGCCTTTATAATCCCTGGAATAGCAATTTCATGGCGTGTATTGACAGCCATAGCTACCCAGTGGTTTCCTTCCTTCATTGCGGATTTTATGATTGATTTGCCATTGACATGCATCACTTTTGAATCGGGAAATGCTTTTTTAAAGTTTTCTGGTCGTAAATCAAGAATATTCATAGTTCCCCCTGATGTGTATTGTAATATTTGCTAATACCGTAATACTATCAATTATTTATTCAAGTAAAATTTGCCGTGATAATTACATTTTTGCAAAAGATTGTATGCTATATCATATAACAAGTTATAGCTATACATGGAGTTACCCTATTATTACATAATTATTTACTATATTATGAATTTTTGTAATATAATTGAAGCCTCTGAACAAAAATAAAAATTCTAAAAAATCATACTTCCAACGCTAAAAATTGTCAATTTTTCAAAAAATAAACCTTCCCATAGATTTTACCATGATGTTTCCAATGCTACCTCATCACTGTTACCTTCCTTAAATCTTGTTTTGCCACTACATTTTATTACCATCCTTATACAACCCTTATACCACGTGATGCACTATGAGACTTTTCATTCGATACAGATTATAGGCAGCGGCAATCAGAAACGCATGCTGACTATTTTTATAAAGCCCCCGATAGC
>Ga0208196_1000864_pt1 | contig 36262 bp, 36 predicted proteins | sample AD_JPNNA7_MetaG_FD_184443 | JGI IMG/M metagenome (GOLD analysis project Ga0208196, IMG submission 184443) | Active sludge microbial communities of municipal wastewater-treating anaerobic digesters from Japan - AD_JPNNA7_MetaG (SPAdes) (version 2) | ecosystem: Engineered > Bioreactor > Anaerobic...
GCGGAAGCCGCTCCTTTTCCTCGGCGGCGGAGGCCTACCGCCGGGGCGCCGAAGGGGGGGACGGGGCGGCGGCCTATGCCCTGGGGCTCATGTATCGGGCGGGGCTCGGAGTGCCCCGGGACGACCGAGAGGGGGCCCGGTGGATCATCCAGGCCTCCGAGGCAGGATGGGCCGAGGCCCGATCCACCCTGGGAGCCCTCTATTCCTCCGGGGCCGGAGTTCCCCGAGACTTCTCCCGGGCTGCGGCGTCCTACCGGGAAGCTCAAGATCTGCCCCTTCTCACGGAAGAAGAGCTCTTCCTCCGGAGATCTCGCGATTTTCAACGGCGTCGGCTCGACCTAGGAGATCCTAAGGCCCTCAAGGCCTGGGGGGAGCGCCTCGCCCTGGGATGGGAGGGGCCTCCGGACCGATCCCGGGCCCTGGAGCTCTTGGATCGATTGGAAGGGGACCTGGAGGCCCGTAGCCTCGCCCGACGCCTCCGGGGCCCCGGGGCCCCCTTCCCTGAGGACCCCGAAAAGGAGGCCCAGGAGCTAGCCCTGGCGCCGCCTTCGGCCCCCATCCGGTGGTACCGGCGGCTCCTGCGCCAGTACCAGGAAAAGCGGCGCCTAAGGCGAAGGGAAGCGGATCGCCGGGCCCAGGGTGGAGACCCAGAGGCCCTGGCGCTGATGGGTTATCTCATTCTATCGGGGCGATGCGGCGAGGGACAAGACCCCGGCGCCGGGGGATCGCTCCTACGCCAAGCGGCGGCGGCGGGGCAAGAAGAGGCCTTGGCGTGGGTGGGACGGCGCTATTTCTCCCCCTTCGTCCCCGGGGAAGCCGGCGAAGGAATCCGAGACGCCGAGGACCGAGTCCTGGCGCGGCGATGGGTCACCCGGGAGGCCCAACGGGGGGATAGGGAGGCCCAGAGGCGTCTGGGAATCCTTCTCCTGGAAGAAGACCTTTCTCCGCCGGAAGGGGGCTCCGATGGCAAGGAGAGAGGCCAGGGGATCCTGTGGCTCGAGAGGGCCGCCGCCCAGGGAGATGGCGAGGCCGCCTTTTTTCTGGGGGCCCACTGGGACCGCCAGGGGGCGGCTCCAGAGTTGCGGCGCGAGGCGGAGCGATGGTACCGAGCGGCCGCCGCCCAAGGGCACCCCGAAGCGGCCTATCGCTTGGCCCTGCGGGCCTTTTACGGCAAGCCCCGGGACGTCGCCCGGGCGGTGGATCTGTACCGTCAGGCGGCGGAACGGGGGCACGCGGTGGCCCAGAACAACTTGGGGGCCCTGTACGTCGGCGGCGTGGGGGTCCCCCAGGACTTCTCCCGGGCCCTATACTGGTTTCGGCGAGCGGCGGAACGGGGGCACGAGGGAGCCCGGAGAAATGCGGAAAAATGGGCCTGGGTCGAAGGAGGGGAAGGCGAGGGTCGGGGCCTATGGCAGCGCCTTCGGAGCTGGATCGACGTCAAAAACCGCCCCTAGGGGAACCCCGGACGAGGGGCGTCGGAGCAGGGCCCCCGAAAGGTGTATCATCCAGTAAAAATTTCGTCTCGAGGAGGAATGACCATGAAACGTCCCGGAGGAGAGTTGGCCACCCGTCCCCTGCACTTCATCTGGATCGCCGACACGTCGGGGTCCATGGCCGCCGACGGCAAGATGCAGGCCCTCAACACCGCCATCCGCGAGGCCCTGCCCCACATGCAGAAGGAGGCGGACAACAACCCCAACGCCTCGGTGCTGGTGCGCACCATCACCTTTTCCAGCGGGGCCCGGTGGGTGTCGGCGGATCCCGTCCCTGTGGACGCCTTTCGGTGGCAAGATCTGGCCGAAGGCGGCGAAACCGACCTGGGCAAGGCCCTCTCCATGGTGGCCGAACAGCTCACCATGCCCCCCATGGACGAACGGGCCCTTCCTCCGGTGCTGGTGCTGCTGTCGGACGGCCAGCCCACCGACGCCTACGAAAAGGGGCTCCAGGAACTCCTGGCCCTCCCCTGGGGAAAGAAAGCCGTGCGCATCGCCATCGCCATCGGCGGCGATTGCGACCTGGACGTGCTCCAGCGCTTCATCGCCAACCCCGAGATCAAGCCCCTCCAGGCCAACAACCCCGAGGCCCTGGTGCGGTACATCAAGTGGGTCTCCACGGCGGTGGTGCGCTCCGCCTCGGCCCCCGCCAGCCAGAGTCCGGGAAGCGCCCCCCGGGGAAACGTGCCCATCCCCCCGCCGGACTCGGACCTCGGGCCCCAGGACGCCACCGACGTCTGGTAGGGGAAAATTCCCATGGAAGGATCGTTGCTTAAAACGGGACAACAACTCCGGTCATCGCTGGGCCTGCCCTGCATCGTGCGGGAGTTCCTCGGCGGGGGCGGCCAGGGGGAGGTGTACCGAAGCTCCTGGGGGGATCAAGAGGTGGCCCTGAAGTGGTACTTCCGGGCCCAGGCCACCGGCGAACAGGCGGCAGCCCTGGAGCTCCTGGTGGCCCGAGGAGCCCCCGATGGACGCTTTCTCTGGCCCCTGGATCTGGTGCGCCACCGAGGGGTGGAGGGCTTTGGCTACCTCATGCCCCTGAGGGACCCCGCCCTGAGGGGCATCAACGACATCATGAAGCGCCGGGCGGAACCCTCCTTTCGAGCCCTGGCCACGGCGGGCTTCGAGCTGGCGGACAGCTTTCTGAACCTGCATGCCCGGGGGCTGTGCTATCGGGACATCTCCTTCGGCAACGTCTTTTTGGACCCCGATAGCGGCCATGTGGCCATCTGCGACAACGACAACGTGGCGGTAAACGGCACCACCACCACCGGCGTCCTGGGCACGCCGCGATTCATGGCTCCGGAAATCGTCCGAGGGGAGGCCTCCCCCAGCACGGCCACCGACCTCTTCTCCTTGGCGGTGCTTCTGTTCTATCTATTCATGATGCATCATCCCCTGGAGGGGCAGCGGGAGTCCGCCATCCGATGCCTGGACCTTCCCGCCATGAACCAGCTCTACGGCCAGGACCCCCTCTTCATCTTCGACCCCAGAGACGACCGCAACCGCCCCGATCCCCGGTACCACCAGAACGCCCTGGTCTTCTGGCCCCTCTACCCCTCGTGGTTTCGCGGGCTTTTCGAGAAGTCCTTCACCGATGGGATGGGAGACCCCCTCCACGGCCGAGTACGGGAAAGCGAGTGGCGCGCCGCCACCCTGGCCCTCCGGGACAGCCTGGTATACTGCGCCTCCTGCGGCGCGGAAAACGCCCCCGACCATCCCGATCACCCCCTGACATGCTGGAACTGCCGCCGACCGGTGCCCCTCCCCCTTCGTCTGGAGCTGGGGCGCAAGACGGTGTACCTGAACTCCGACACCCGCCTGTACCCCTGGCACGTGCGCCTCGACCCGGAGTTCGACTTCTCCCGCCCCGTGGGCGCCGTGGGGCAAAATCCCCAAAACCCCCGGATCTGGGGCCTCCGAAACTGCTCGGAGACCCCCTGGGTGGCCACCTTCCCCGACGGCACCCTGCGCGACGTCCCCCCCGACCGGAGCGTGAGGCTGGGGCCCGAGGTGCGGATCAACTTCGGAGAGGTGGAGGGCATCGTGCGGGGGGCCCCGGAAGTCCCCGGTGGAGCTCCATGAGAAACCGGCACGACGGCGGGATCGGCCCCTGGCGCGCCCTGGGGGCTAGCGTCCAAGGGGCCTCGCACCGGCGCACGGGACGGCCCAATCAGGATGCCCTGGGCCTCCGGATCCTGGACCGGGGCGTGGCGGTGGCCCTCTCCGACGGCCATGGGGACCCGGCGAGCTTTCGCAGCGATCGGGGGGCTGCCTTCGCCGTGGAAGAGGCCCTGGATGCCCTGGAGGACGTGGCCCGCCGGGCGGGAGGCCTTCCCTTTGCTCCACTGAAGCGGGCCGTGGAAGAAGATTTCTCCCGAGATCTGGTGTGGCGCTGGCGGCACCGGGTGGAGATGGACCAGGAAGCCGATCCCCCGGGGGATGCCTCGGACCCTGCGGGGTCGACGAACCTCCGCCCCTATGGCGCCACGGTGATGGGAGCCCTGGGGACGGCGGAATACCTGCTGATCTTCCACCTGGGGGACGGGGACATCATCGCCGTCCGGGACGATGGAACCTTTTCGCCCCTTCCCCCCGATCCCCGGTGCTTCGCCAACATCACCACGTCCCTCTGCCTCCCCGACGCCCCCCTGGACTTTCGCACGGCCCTCCTCCCCCGCTCCGGAGGGTGGCCCTCTCTGCTCCTTTTGGCCACAGATGGTTACGGCAACTCCTTTGCCCGTCGCGAAGATTTCCTGCAGGCGGGGATGGACTTTTACGCCTTGCTGAGGGAACGCCCTGGGGAGGCGGGACCTATCGCCGTGGAGCAGGCGCTGCCCTCCTGGCTCCACGAGGCGTCCACCCAAGGGAGCGGGGACGATGTCACCGTGGCCCTTTTGTTCCAGGAGGCCTGGCCCGTCGGGTAATCCTTCGCCCTCACCGCCCGGGCCCGGAAGCCCCTGGCCGGAGGCCCGAGCCGAGATGACGCAGGCCGATCGACCGAAACCGGGGCCCGGCGCCGCGCTGGCCTGTCCAAGGCCACGGGCCTTCACGGGCCTCGAAGAAACCCCCGGAGGGAGGAAGGGACCATGAGGCCCGATCTTTGGAAAGCTTTGCTCTTTTTCTTGTGTGGAGGGGGGGGCGGGGGGATGGCCGGCGTCCTCCTGGAGGCGTTTCCCTCCCCGGCGCCGGGGTTCATGCCCGGGATGATCTACGTGGCGGCCTGGACGGCGGGCGTGGGAGGGGGCGTGGCCCTGGGCCTTTTGGGGGGACAGCACCGCTACCTGCGAAGGCCCCTTTTATCCGGCCGGGACCTGCGGCGCGTCGTCCCCTGGGCCCTGGGCGCGGGGGCCCTGGCCGGAGTGGTGGCCCAGGGGGCCTACGTCCTTCTGGTATCTCCCCCCACCCCCGGAGAGTCCTTCCAGTGGTTCGTGGAGGGGTGGCGGGTCTTTTGCTGGGGCCTTTTGGGCCTCCTCCTGGGAAGACTCCTGGCGGAAGCCGTGCCCAACCTGCGACGCCTCTACGGCGCCCTGGGGGGCTTTGCCGGGGGGCTTTTGGGGGGAGTGGGATTCGTCCTGTCGTCGTTCGTCATGCCCAGCGGTGGAACCCGCATCGTGGGCGCCGCCATCCTGGGGGCGGGAATCGGCCTGGCCCTCACCGTGGCGGAACGGGCCGACTTGGCCCGGGAACGGCGCGCCCTCCGGGAAGGGGTCCGGGAGGGCGAAAAAGGGGCCCGGGGGGGCGAAGGGACCCGCCCCCGCCCCCCCCGGCCCACGGGGCTCGTGATCCACCACACCCCCCGGGAGCGGGCCCTGGTGAAGCTTGGCCCCGCACCGGTGACCTTCGGCACTTCCCCCGACGCCACGGTCTACCTGCGACCCCAAGGGGGACTCAAGCCCCTGTCTGCCACGATATCCCTGCGGGGAGGCGATGTGGTGTTGGAAAACCACCTCACCGGAGGCACCCGACTCTTGGCGGTGGGGGACACGGCCCAGATCGGCCCCCTGCGGGTCGAGGTGGTGTGAGGACGCCCCTCGGGAGGCGCCGGTCAGGAGTCCAGGTCGATGCCCAGGTCCACCACGGGCTTTCGGTTTGCCTGGACGATCTCCGCCGCCCGGCGCCGGACCTCGTCGTCGGCCCGGGCGAGCTCTTCCTTTTGGCGCTCCACCCGTTCTTCCGCCCGATGGACCTCCGCGACAAAATTCTCCCGGATTTTGCTCTCCTCCATGGTCTCACCCCCTCCTACCCCGGGCGGGGCTTCCCCCCGGAAATTTCCCTTAAAAAGCGCGGCGCCATTGCCCTTCTCTCGCCCCCGGCGGAGAAGGGGCACCCCGATGGTGGCATTTTATCACGCCCCGCCCCCGGAGGTCTTCTCTTTTGTCCCATCTTTCCTCCCGGGGAGCCATCTTTCGGATTCCGCCACCATCACCCCCGCCAAGATGAGGGCTCCTCCCAGGGCGGCCTGGATATGCCACGCGTCGCGCCCCAGGAACACCGCTATGAGGTAGCCGAAGGGGCTCTCCAGGGAGAGGAGGATGGCGGCGTGAACCTCGGGGGCGTACTTCTGGGCCACGTTCTGCACCAAAAAGGGGATCACGGTGACAAAGACCGCCAGAAATCCCAGGGCCTGCCACTGCCAGGTCCCAAGCTCTCCCCACCGGGGCCAGGGTTCACACCCCCAAGCTCCGACGACGAGCAGCGCCGTACAGGAAAGAATTTGAGCCAGGGCCAGCGCCAGGGGATCCATGCGGCGGCTCAGGTACCCCACCATCATGACGTTCAGGGCCACCAGGAAGGCCAAAAGCACCGATAGGGCGTCCCCGGCGTTGAAGAGCATCCCCGGAGTAAATCCCAGGACAAAGAGCCCCACCGTGGTGACGATGGCCCCCAGGGTGGCGGGCCGCGATGGCCACCGGCCATACCACAGGCCGTAAAGCAGAGGGACCATGGCCACGCTGGAGCTCTGGATAAAGGCCTGTTTTCCCGGAGTGGAGAGCACCAGGCCGTAGATATGCACCACGTAGGTCAACCCCAGTAGGACCCCCACCAGGGAGGCGGCCCCCAGAAGGCGAAGGTCTTGCCCCCGGAGGCGCCGCCATAAAAGGGGCCCCATCAGGAGGGAGCTGAGGGAAAATCGGGCCGCCAGGAGCCACAGGGGCGATATGGTCTGGATCAACACGTCGCTGAGGGCAAAGCCGGAGCCCCAAAAGACGGCGATACCGATCAGGCCCACGTCCGACCACCAGATCTGCCGAGCTCGATCGCCATGGAACAAATTTTTCCATCTCCTTTATTTTCATCAAAATATCGAGACAAATGGTCTAACGGAAAGTATACTTGAAAAAAAGTGTTTTGGGGGGTCTCTGTCGTCGTCTCAGTCTCCTTTCGTCGGTGGAGGACGCGTCTTTCCCGACGATCGTTGGTCCTTCAAAAAGCCCATGGCGGGGCGGCCGCCGAAGATGACCTCCGGCCCGGGCGCTGGCGGCTCCTCCTTCCGGCGAAACCCCTGCCGAATAAAGGGGATCTTCCAGGCGCTCAGGCCGAACGGTGGGAGGGGGCGGTGACGTGGATCCCATTCGAACGCTGGTGGCCGATGACGAAGAACTTTCGGCCCTGACCCACCAGCGCTTTCTTGAGAGTGTGGAAGGGTTCGTCTTGGTGGGTCGGGCCCACGGGGGGGAGGAACTAATTTCCATCGTCCAAGAGCGGCCGGTGGACCTTCTTCTCCTGGATCTTCGCCTGGGAGACGCCCACGGATTGGATCTGCTGAGGCTTTTAAGGAGGGACTTTCACGCCATAGACGCGATATGCGTCTCCGCAGACCACGCCACGGAGGCCATCGCCGAGGCGTGGCGCCTGGGGGCCTTCGATTACCTCCTGAAGCCCGTGACCTTCGGCCGCTTTCAGGAGACCCTGCGGGCCTACCGCCACTACCGCCGCTTGGTCCGAGAGGTGGGCGACGTGCCGGACCAGGACACCATTGACGCCCTGCGCCCCCGATCCTCCGCTTCATCCATGATGTTGTTGCCAAAAAATCTCCAGCGTCCCACTGTGGAGCTTTTCATGGACTTTTTCCGGCGGCACGAAGAAACCTTTACCGCCCAAGAAGTGGCCCACCGCCTTGGTCTGGCCCGTACCACGGCCTCCCGATACCTGGATTTTCTCCTGCACCGGGAATTCCTGGAAGTGTCTTCGTGCCCCTCCGGCCCCGGGAGGCCCTCGTTGCTCTTCCGGCGCAAGGCCCCCTAAAGACCCGCTCCCGGGAGAAATCCCCCCGGGGGGCCCTAGCCCTTCGAAAGGAGGCTCAAAAGAAGGTGTCTCTCGGACAACCCCCTGCAGATCCCGAATCGCCCGACGAAGGGGCGGCGCTTCGAAAAACCCAACTCCTGGCCATCTGCCACGGAAACCAAGAAATCTTTAGGGGCATGATGGAAGAATTCCTGGCCTGTGTCATCCGGGCCCAAGAGGAGCTGAGCCTCCCCATGACCCTGGAGGAGGCGGAAAAGGTTGCCCATAGGCTCCGGGGATCTGTCTCCTACCTCGTGGAGGGGGGGGCGACGGAGCGCCTCCGGGCCCTGGAAGAAGCCTGCGTCACGCGGAACCCGTCCGCCGTGTCGCCGGCGATCCTATCGGCAAAAAGATCCCTGGAAGCCCTGGAAGCCCTGCTCCGGAAGGAACTAATCCCGGGGGGGTTTCCCGCCGGGTGAGGACCTCCCCGAAAAAACGGCCGGGACCGCCCCGTCGCCGGACCGGCGATGGGAACGACCTGGGGGAAAAAAATGAGCGGGCGGCGGGACCGTCACGAAAGGAGAGGATCTCATGGCCATGGACGCGCTGGACCGAAACCTGCTGGCGGACCTCGCGGCGGACGGGCGCATAAGCTATGCCGAGCTGGGAAGGAAATACGGCCTCACCCGGGTGGGCATCAAGGCTCGGGTGGAAAAGCTCCGAGACGAAGGGATCATAGAACGCTTCACCGTGGTGATAAACCCCGAAAAGATCGGGAAAAACGTCTCTGCCTTTTTTGAAATCGACGTGGAGCCCTTCTCGTTGGACCAGTTAGCCGAGGAGTTATCCCAGGAAGACGTGGTGGAAAATCTCTATCTCATGACCGGAGCCAGCACCCTCCACATGCACGCCCTGTTGGAAGACATGGGACACCTGGAGCGCTTCGTGCTGGACCGGATCTACTCCAAGCGCGGCATCATCCGAGTGCGGACCCACGTAATCCTCCGGAGGTACAAGAGCCGCCGGGGGGGAGCCCGGCTCTAGCCCCCCAGCCTCCCCCCAGGCGGCCCCGAGGACTAAAACAAAAACCCTTGCGAGGAGGCTCCCCGAGGATTCTCGCGGAGGTTTTTCCCGACTTTCGCGCAAAAAAGCCCTGATCCTTTGCCATCACTAGCTTTCTACAAAAAATTAGGTACCACGAGATGCCCTTCTCCTCCGGGAGAAAGATCGTCATCGTAGCCCCCATTCCGCAGAAAAACCGGCGAGCGAGATGGGCGTTCCCGGCAAAAGAAAGCGAAAGTCGGGTCTCGCGGGGGGTTTTTATGCCCCGGAACCCTCCTCCGGCCCGAAGGCCTCCCCGGAGGCCCCTCCGTCACCCGGCGGGAAGCCCCTTCTCCGGGGCCCATCCCCTCCGTCGGTCTTTGTCGCATCCTTTCCGTCCACCGGGTCTCGATGCAAGGCCCCCGCCGTCTCGGCCAGCCCTCGCACCATCTCCCGGAGCTCTCGGGGTTCTCGAGCTTCGGCAAAAGGGGCGCTGGCCAAGATCCAGTGGGCCACCTCGTCCAAGGAGGGGACGCACGCCCGGAGCGTCACCGAGCCATCTTCGGCCGCCTCCAGGCTCTGGGTGGTGTGCCACCGGGTTTCCGCCACCACCAGGGAAAGGGGAGGGGCGATGCGCACCGCCACATCCCTTCCCTCTCGCCCCCCCTGGGCATACCAGGCTCCGTCGGCGAAATCCCCCACACCGGAGTCCTCCGGGGGAGGCACATAGGGTGTCGACGACGGCTCCACCTTTCTGAAACGGGAGACTCTAAAGGTCCGCTCCTCCTCCGCCCCGTGGGACCAGGCCCACAGATACCAGGCATGGGCCCGGAAGTAGACCCCCCAAGGCGATAGGACGTAGGAGCGCTCCTCGACGGGGTGGCTGTAGGGCGAGGCATAGCGGGCCTCCAGGACTCGGCGACGGCGCATCGCCTCCAGGATGGCGTCAAAGTGTCCCGGATCCATGGTCGACACGGGAAGGGAGACCACCGCCGAGCGAGCGAGATGCTCCGCGCTCCGGGCCAGGGGGCTGGGGACCATGGTGCGGAGCTTCTCCCACACCTGATGACAGGGTTCTCCCAGGTGCGGCAAAAAGTGCCGCACCATCTCGAGCCCCGAGGCCAGGGCCAAGGCCTCGCGCTCCTCCAGGGCCATCCTCAGGACAAAGGTCCCGGGGTTTTTCAGCACATAGGCCTTGCGACGAAAGTCATAGGAAATCTGCACGTGAAACTGCTCCCGGAGATAGGCCAGATCCCGCTCCAGCGTGCGAGGTTGGGTGTAGGGCAATTGGCTAAAGAGATCGGCCCGGGGCACGGACTCCTTTTCCCGAAAAAAGCGCAACAAGTCGTTGAGGCGGTTCAATCGGACGGAAGAAATATCTCTAGGCACGGTCATCCTTCCTTTCGGCCCGTGAGCCGGGCTCCCGATCCCCCCGAGGAGCGGAGGTCCTTTGCGCCGTGCGGCCGGCCCAAACGTTCCCGCACCAGATCCGACCCGGAACTCACCCCCCGCAAGAATTCCCGGCCAAGACCCCCGGAGGGGCGAGTTTAGCAGGCGGGAGGCGGAATCCGAGGGGATCGTCCCCTCCGGCGACCGGGTCCCCAGCTCTTCCCCTTCGAGGGACCCCTTCGTGTCATCAATCATAGCAAAACACCACGACATGTTATTTGGGTAGGTTGTCAAGGTTGCCCCCGCCGCCGAAGGGCTCCTAAGCTTTTTGTGGAATTCCGCAGGAATAAATTTATGAAAAAAATTATAGAAGCAGAAGAGGGATTACCATGAAAAATAAAATTCCGTATGAAGAGAGCCAAAACGGTTCACTGGAGATTTTAGAGCAAGGGAGCGGCTTCCCGCAAGCCTTCGCCCGTTGTGCCTATTTTGACTTTTTTTGTAAAACATTATTAAATTAAAACTATTCTTCCCCGGGACCCTTCCGACTTCCCCTAGGGAAGCGGGAACAAAAAACGCCGTTGGAGTTCTCGGGGAGCTCCAACGGCCCTGCTTCGAAGAAAGTGCCCCGCGCTCCGGGCCAAGATGGAGGCCCTAGGTCTTCAACATCACGGAAAATAGAACGTCTTTTCCCGCCGCCACATGCCCTTCCGCCGCCTGGAAGCGCTCCACCAGGGGCATGGAGGTGAGCACCACGGGGCTAAAAGTCGAAGGAGCCTGGGCTCGCACCAGGTCTAGGTCAAAGCGCAACAACTCCTGACCCCGGACGACCCGGTCTCCCATCTTCACCGCGCTGGAAAAGCCCTCGCCCTTCATGGCCACGGTGTCGATGCCCACGTGGATCAGGATCTCCAACCCCTCGTCGGTGCGAAGGCCCACGGCGTGAAAGGTGGAAAAAAGGGCGGCCACCACCCCATCACAGGGGGCACAGACCACGCTCTCCGTGGGATCTATGGCCACCCCATCCCCCACCATGCGTCCCGCAAACACCGGGTCGGGCACCTGGTCCAGGGACACCACCCTCCCGGAGAGGGGGGCCCGAAGCTCCAAGGCGCTTTTTTTCTTGAACACGTCAAAGAGTCCCATCTCTTTCCCTCCGTTCGTCCGTCGTCGATCACCGCGCCGCTCACCGCCGAGGGGAGGTCGCCATGCGCCGATAGGCGTGACGGCGCCCCCGGAGGGCCACGGAATAGGCCATGATGTTTTCGGGGAGCGCCATGCCGCTGTACCCCGAATCCCCCAGGTGGTGGAGATCGGCTCCGGCCATCTTGCACGCCAGCGCCAGAGATCGGATCGTGCCCTCGTCGGATCCCTCCTGGGAGGTCCCCACCGCCGTGAGGGCCAGGGCCCCCCGGCGGTGGATCCGGCGTACCAGCTCTTGAACAAAGGGGACATCCACCCCTGGCACGGTGCCCGGGGCCGGAAGAAGCACCACGTCGGCTCCGGCGTCGATCCATTCGTCCACCAGGGCGGGGGTGACGATGCCTTCCCCCGATTCTTCCACGCTCCCGGCGGCATGCATCTTGCCCGCCATGAGGGGGTAGTCCTCCCCCAGGGCGCGCCGCAGCTCTCGGAGGGCCGTGGTGATGGCCCCGCAGGTGACCCCGGTGGCGGGATTTCCCGTGAGCACCAGGAAGTCCACCCCCAGATCCCGGGCCTTCAGGGCGCTGGAGGCCGTGGCGGTACGTCCGGGGGACAGCACGGCCCGCACCCCCAGCACGGCGGGGTCTTCGGGAAGGGGCTCGAGGTTGATGCCCACGGGGCGCCCGATGAGGGTCTTCGCCTCCCGCACCGGATCGCTCCCCTGGAGAGCCGGGGCCACCGCCGCGTTGTACCGGTCGGTCCAGTACCCCGACCTTCCCCCCGAGGGGAGGCCTTCGATGCGGGGGGCGTCCACGTCGAACATGTTGAGGAGCACGAGGTCGGCGCCAAAGGCCCGGACCGCCTCGGGATTGCTCACGTCCCCCAGAAGGGGGGGTAGGGTGCAGATGGTTTCCGCCATGAGGGTCCGCCCCTCGGCGGCCCGCACGCTCGCCAACAGCTCACGCCCGGTAATTTTTTCCAGGTCGGAGGCCTGGAGATCCAACATTCGTCGCACGCTCCTCACTCCTTCTTTGTTCCCCCATGGCCTTTCACCCCTGGCGCGGATCGGGGGCATCAAAGGCGCCCCCTGGGGATAGGGGCCCCTCCGATATGTCATAGTTTCGACGACGCCGCCCCATCCACCACAAAGGTGACGTCGGGGTGGAGCTGCAGGATCGACGCCGGGAGCTCCGGGCTCACGGGGCCCCGGACGGCGGCGGCCACCGCATCGGCCTTTTCCTGGCCCGAGGCCAGCAGGATGATGCGCTTCGCCCCCATGATGCTTTTGATGCCCATGGTCAAGGCCCGGGTGGGGACCTGCTCCGGCGAGGAGAAAAAGCGGGCATTGGCCTGGATGGTCCCCTCGGTGAGCCGGATCAGATGGGTGTGTTTCTCAAATTTCACGCCGGGTTCGTTAAAACCGATGTGTCCCTCTCGCCCCAGGCCGAGAATCTGGAGATCGATTCCCCCAGCGGCCTCGATCTTCCGCTCGTACCGCGCGCACTCCCCTTCCGGATCCGTCGCCATGCCGTCGGGGATGTGGCGGCGCTCCGGAGGGACGTTCACGAATTTAAAAAGATTTTCTTCCATGAACCAGGCGTAGCTCTGGGGATCGGTGCGGGAAAGTCCCAGATATTCATCGAGATTGAAGGCGGTGACTTCGGAAAAGTCCAGGTCTCCCTCCTGAAACAGGCGCACCAGCTCCCGGTAGAGCCCCTGGGGGGTGCTCCCCGTGGGCAGCCCTAGCACGGATCGGGGGTTCAAAAGCACCTGTCCCGCCACGATGTAGGCGGCCCGACGACTCATTTGATCGTAGTCTTTTGACGCCAGCACTCGCATAAAGTCTCCTCACCCTTCGGATCACGTCGGAGGAGGAAGGATCCCTCCTCGCGCTAAAAGGGGGCTCACGATCCGTCGACTGCGTCGTAGATCGTCTCCCCTCCCACCACGGTACGCCTCACGACCCCTTCGTCGTCCAGCAACACCAGGTCTGCATCGTATCCCGGGGCCACCCGCCCCAAACGATGATCCATCCCCAGCACCCGGGCGGCGTTCCCCGAGGTCAGGGGCATCATCTCTTCCAAAGAAAGCCCCGTCCCCTCCCGGAAGTTTCGGAGGGCCCTATCCAGGGTGAGCACGCTTCCGGCGATGGTGCCATCGGCCAGCCGCGCCTCCCCGCCTCGCACCGTCACCTGCTGTCCTCCCAGATCCCAGACCCCTTCCCCCAGGCCCCCGCCCCGCATGGCGTCGGAAACTAGCACGAGGCGGTGGGGGCCCTTGAGGCGGTAGATCAGGGGGTAGAGCCCCGGATGGACGTGCACGCCGTCGGCGATGAGCTCGCAGGTGACATCGTCGCTCACCAAGGCGGCCCCCACGGGCCCCGGGCGACGGTGGTGAAAGGGAGGCATGGCGTTGAAAAGGTGTGTGGCGTGGCGAATGCCGTGGGCCACTCCCTCCAGGGCCTCTTCGAAGGTGGCGCCGGAGTGCCCCAGGGAGAACACCACCCCCGAGGCCCGGAGTGCGTCGAGGCACCGGAAGCCCGGATCCCGCTCGGGGGCCAGGGTCACGATGCGGATCACGTCCCGATGGGCCTTTATGAACTCTCCGTCGGGGGGAAGCACGTGGGCGGCGTCTTGGGCCCCCTTGTGCCCGGGGTCGATGAAGGGGCCCTCCAGGTGCGCCCCCAGGATGCGTGCCCCCCCGGGGGCCGCCCCCAGGGCCTCGCGAATCGCCCCTAGGGCGGCGACGATCCGGGGCAGGGGCATGGTCATGGTGGTGGCGAGAAAAGACGTCACCCCCGAGGCCCCCAGGGACCGGGCCATGGCCTTGATCGCTTCGGGAGTGGCGTCCATGACGTCCACCCCCCGAGCGCCGTGGACGTGAAGGTCGATGAACCCGGGGCAGACCCAAAGACCCCGGACCTCCAGACGCTCCACGCCCCCCGGAAGGTCTTGTTCTCGCCCCACGGCCCGGATCCGGTGGTCGTAAATCAGGGCCCACCCCTCCCGAAAACCCTCCGGAGTCAGGATCTTTCCCCCCGTCAACGCCCACATGGCCTCTCTCTCCCTCCTTTTCGCCTTCGGCTTTTCCGGAAAGCTCTGCGGCACCGCCTCCATTGTCCGAAAGGTCCTCCATAAACACAAGCCCCGAGATCCCGGGATCACAGCAAAAAGCCCCGGGATCCCTCGAAGGGCGAGGGGGGTCCCGGGGCAAGGGATCGACCGCTACTTCATGTGCTTGCGGATGGTGTCCGCCAGGTTTTCCGCCTTGGTACCCACCACCACTTGGATGGCGTTTTTGCCGGGGCGCAAGACCCCGGAGGCCCCCAGCTTCTTGAAGCTCCCGTCGTCGATGATGGAAATATCCCGCACGGTGATCCGCAGCCGGGTGATGCACCCGTCCACTCCCTGGATGTTTCCCTTGCCTCCCAGGTGCTCGATGTAGGCCAGCGCCAACCCCGCCATGCCGCCGAACTCCTCCAGAGGGGCCTCCACCATCTCCTGCTCGATGCGCCCGGGGGTGGGGAGGTTCAGAACCTTGATGATGGCCACGAAGAGGAAGTAGTACAGCGCCGCGAAGGCCAGGCCGATGGGGATGACCATGAAGGGCTTGGTGGCCAGGTTCCAGTTCAGCAGGTAGTCGATGGCCCCCGCCGAGAAGCCGAAGCCGCAGTGCACCCCCAGGACGTTGCTCACCGCCATGGCCGCTCCGGAGAGCACGGCGTGGGTGACGTAGAGCACCGGCGCCAAAAACATGAACATGAACTCAATGGGTTCCGTGATGCCCGTGAGGAAGGAGGTAAAGGCCACGCTGAAGAGGAACCCCGCCACGGCCTTGCGGTTTTCCGGCCGGGCGGTGCGGTACATGGCAAAGGCCGCCGCCGGGAGGGCAAACATCATAATGGGGAAAAACCCGGTCATGAACGTCCCCGCCGTGGGATCTCCGGCAAAAAAGCGCGAGAGATCTCCCGTGACTACCTTCCCCGCCGCATCGGTGAAGTTTCCGAAGACGAACCATACCAGGCTGTTGATGACATGATGCAGCCCCACGGGGATCAGGAGGCGGTTCAGGGTGCCGAAGGCAAAGGCCCCCAGGGCCCCCGCTCCCACGATCCATTCTCCCACGTTGTGGATGGCGTTCTGGATGGGGGGCCAGGCGTAGCCGAACAGGAGCGCCAGCACGATGGACGCCAGGGATGAGGCGATGGGGACAAAGCGCTTTCCCGCGAAGAATCCGAGCCACTCCGGCAGGCGGATGTCGTGGTACTTGTTATAGAGGACTCCGGCGGTGATGCCCGAAATCATCCCCGCCAACACTCCCATGTTGATGTCTTTGTTGATGGTCACCACAGCGCTGGTGAGGGTGAGATATCCCACCGCTCCGGCGAGCCCCGCCGCGCCGCCGTTGTCGAAGGCCAACCCAATGGCCACACCGATGGCGAAAAGCAGCGCCAGGTTATCAAACACCGCACCACCGGCCTTCATGATGAAGGGGATATCCAACACGTCCCCGGCTCCGAGCCGCAACAGCAGCGCCGCCGCCGGCAGCACCGCCACGGGCAACATCAGGGCCCGCCCCAATTTCTGCACCTTACCGAACACGTTGCTCACAGCCCATTCCTCCTTACGCATCGCACCCTTCGGAAGGGATCTCCCCCCCGGCCCGCCGGCGCCCCCCGGCGCCCCGCCACGCTAGACATAAAAAGCCATCTCGTACTTGAAGCGCACCCCCCGATAGACGCATTTACTGTACTCCACCGGCTCCCCCCGGGCGTCGTAGGCCACCCGGCAAAAGAGGAGCACCGGCGTTTCCGCCTTGAGTTCCAACATGCCGCTCTCGAAGGCCGAGCTCAACACGGGCTCCACGGTCTGGCGGGCATAGGAGAGCCGCACGTCGTACCTGCCCCGGAGCAAGGCATAAAGCGACTGACCATCCAGCAGCGTCGCGCTGAGATCCGGAGCCCGATCCACGGGGAGCCAGACCTGTTCCAGGGAAAAGGGCTCCCCGGCCACGAAGCGCCGCCGAAGGATATTGAAGACCTTATTTCCAGGAGAGAGCTGGAGGGTCTCCTGGAGCTGACGAGAGGGCTCTTCTATATCGAAGGAGAGCAGTCGCGTCTCGTGGGATAGCCCCGCCTTCTCCATATTTTCCGTGAACCCCGAAAGCTGGGAAAAACCGCACGAGGGCTTGGGGGACGCCACAAAGGTCCCCTTGCCCTGCTCTCGGTAGAGCACCCCTTCGTCCACCAGCGTGGAGATGGCCTTGCTCACCGTCATGCGGCTGATGTGATGCCTCGCACAAAGCTCCCGCTCCGAAGGCACGGCGTCGCCGGGCTTCAAGGCGCCGTCGTCCACCAGGCTTCGAAGCTCTTCTTTCAGTTGGTGGTAGAGTGGCAGGGGGCTCGTCCGAGAAAGGGGTCTCACCGCACACCTCCGAAGGAGATAGAGTCCTTATGTTGACATGTGGTCTAGACCACTTATGGCCCCACTATACCCCTCTTTCTCTCCATGTCAAGGGGGGTCGAAGGGGGAAAGAATCCATCGGCCTATCCCCTCCGGCGGGGCGGGGGGCAGAGATTTCGGGAGCCGAGGGTAAAGCTCTCCGGGCCCCTTCGATCAGGACGATTGGGATCGGGGCCGGAGGGGGGATGGGCCTTGATCCGCAAACCCCTCTGGTGCCGCTTGAACAGCGGAAGTAAGGTTAAGGCGCAGACCCAAAACCTCACACCAAAGGGGTGCGTATATTATGGGGGCAAAACAAGGGAACTGTCACGAAATAGAGCGGAATCAGCGGGCAAACATGACAAGTCGAGGGGGCTTGCTTCCGGCTGTCGAGCTTTGGCATAGGTCGAACTTGTCGGAGTTGGCGAACGAGATCATAGGCAAGCGCCCACATCGAGGATTTGAGATGGGCCGCGTAGCTTGACACATCCACCCTCGAGGGAGTATAAGCGGGGGTGGCCCTGGGGGAGCCGCGAAGGCGGCTGAGAGGGGATCTTAACATCCCGACCCCTGGAACCTGATCCGGTTCGTACCGGCGGAGGGATGGGCATGGCGCGGTCCTCGGATCTTTCTATCCGACCTCCCCTCGTACCACCGGAATTTGGAGGCGGAGGCAACATGGAAAGAGTGCGGTTGCGGTGGTTGGTGGAAGGCGCCGTGGTGGCGGCCCTGTCGGTGGTCCTTTCCTATCTGCGGCTGTGGCAGATGCCCCAGGGGGGATCCATCACGTTGGAATCCTTGCCTCTCCTGCTTTTGGCCCTGTGGCGCGGCCCCCGGGTAGGTATGGCGGCGGGGGCGGTGTCGGGGCTCTTGCAGCTCGCCCTGGGGGGGTATGTGGTGCACCCGGTCCAGGGCGTGCTAGACTACCCCGGGGCCTTTGCGATGTTGGGCGTCGCGGGGTTCCTCTCTCGCCCGTGGTGGGGAGGGTTTTGCTTGGGCACCCTGGGCCGGTTCTGTTGCCACGTGGTGTCGGGGGCCATTTTCTTTGGAAGCTTCGCCCCCGAGGGGAGTTCCGTGTGGGTCTATTCCGCCTTGTATAACGCCAGCTTTACGGTCCCGTCGCTGCTGCTAAACCTCGCCCTGGCCGCTTTGCTGTGGCCCAAGCTTCGAGCCCTGTCCCCCTCCACGTCCTGATCGCGGCCCCGGGGAAAAGACGTATCACTCTTGGAAGGAGCGAACGCCCCTTGCCCTTGGAAAAGGAAGTCCTTAAGCGGTTGACGACCCTCGTCAATTCCTTCGGCCTGAGCATGATCGCCGTGTGCGAAAAGCTGGGCGTCGGCATATCTTTCAACAAGGGGAAGGTGTGCGTGGGGGTCAATGCCCCGGGAAGCCGGGTGGCCACCCTCATATCGCTCTACGGCGAAGGGGCCCACGGCACGCTGTCCATCTTCATGAGCGAAAAGTGTTTCGCATTCTTCGTGCACACCATGACCGGGGGGATGATCGCCCCCGATCCGGAGGATCCCGTGGCCCTTTCGGTGGCGGGCGAGGTGTCCAACATGGTGAGCGGCAATGCCCTGACCTCCCTTTTCGAGAGGGGTTACTCGGGGCTCGACATCACCCCCCCCCAGATCCTCACGGGGAGCAACATCAAGACCCTTCGCCTGCCGGAGGATACGGGCTACACCTTCACGTTGCCCTTCCTGGTGGAAAACGACCCCGATCGGGCCATCTACCTGGTGCTGCTCTTCCGGCGCTAGGAGATCCCCCCAGGGGCGGGACGGTCACGCGGGACGGTCACGACGAAAAGGAGCCCTCGAAGGGCTCCTTTTTTCTTTCCCCGGCGCTCGACCAAAAACATAAAAACCCTAGGGCTTTTCCCCGGGAGCGGGGCACTCCCCCTCCTTCTTGGACAGCCATCCGCCCCAGTCAAAGCGGAAGAAGCCGCTCACCACGTAAATGCCCATGGCCATAAGGGGGGCCTTCTCCCGGAAAATCGCCCCCAGCCCCAGGAGGAAGAGGGACAGAAAGAGCCCCTTGCCACGGTTCATGTTTCCCTTGCGGAGTTTTTTTAAGTTCCCGTAGGGGATGTTGGATACCATGAGCACCCCCGTGCCCACCACCACGGCCGCGAAGATCGCCGGCGGAAGGGTCACTCCCCCCATGACGAAGGAGACGAGAAAGAGCCCCCCGGCGGGGATGGGCAATCCCTGGAACGATCCCGCCGGGGCGTGGGTAACGTTGAACCTCGCCAGGCGAAGAGCGCCGCAGAGGGCAAAAAACGCCGCCGCCAGGGCTCCCGTGACCCCGAGGAATCCCCGGAGGGCCGCGCCATAGACCACCATGGCGGGGGCCACGCCAAAGCTCACCACATCCGCCAGGCTATCCAGCTCCATGCCGAAGGCGCTGCTCCCCCCCAGACTTCGGGCCACCTTGCCGTCCATGAAATCGAAGAAAACCGCCGCCAGGATGAGCCACCCCGCCAGGGCGTAATGCTCGTGAAAGCTCAACACCACGGAGAGCATGCCGCAGAGCACGTTGCCGCACGTGATCATGTTGGGGATAATCTTCCTGAAGGGCACTTCACGCTCCTTGCGTCTCAGGGCCATCTCTCACCACTCCTATCGTCGTCTCGCCGGCCCTAACCCTCTGGCCCACGGCGACCACGCACTCCACCGCCGGAGGGAGGTACAGGTCCACCCGGGATCCCAGCTTGATCATGCCGTAACGCTCTCCCCGCTCCAGGCGATCCCCCCGAATCAGCCGACAGACGATGCGTCGCGCCAGAAATCCAGCTACCTGGGTGATTATAACAGGTCCCACCGCCGTGTCCAGTCCGACGAAAAAGCGCTCGTTCCGCTCCGAGGCCTTGGGGTCGAAGGCCATCCATCGGGCCCCCGGAACGTACTCCAAGTGGGCCACGATGCCCGCAAAAGGCGCCCGGTTCACGTGGACGTCGAGGGGAGACATGAAGATCCCCACCCGGGTGGCGTTCCCCACAAAGGGATGGAACGCCGAACCCACTTCGACCACCTTGCCATCGGCGGGGCTCACGAAGCTCCCGGGCCCGGCGGTGGTGGTCCGCTCGGGGTCGCGGAAAAACCAGATCACCAGAGCCAGAAGGGGCAAAATCCCCAGGGCGAGGTGAACGTCGTAGACCCCCCCGGCCGCACAGGCCAGGGCCACCCCACCGATCAGGGGAAAACCGTCCCGGGCCACGGGCCTCATTCTCCGTCCTCGGGAGCGCTCGAAAAGACGCTCACATCCACCACCGCATCCCCTTCGTCCAATCTCACCACGATGGGGCCTGTGGCGGTGCGACTCAGGAGGGGGATGTCCTCCACCCCCAGGCGCACCATGCGACCCCGGGCGGAAATGACCAAAATCTCGTCGCCGCCGTGGACGCTCCACGATCCGACGAGGGATCCGGTCTTATCCCCCAGACGCATGGAGCGCACCCCCCCGCCCCCTCGATGGTGGACGGTGAACTCACCGTACTCCGTGCGCTTGCCAATGCCGTTCTCGCTCAGGAAAAGGGACGTGACACCGGGGCGGACCACGTCGCACCCCACCACTTCGTCCCCCGGGTCCAGGCGGATGCCCCGGACTCCCCGAGCCATGCGTCCCATGGGGCGAAACTCTTCCTCGTTCACCCGCTGGGCCTGCCCCTGGGCGGTGACCAGAAGGAGATCTTCTTCCCCCGTGGTGCACCGGACCCGGGCGATGTCATCTCCCTCGTCCAAAGACAGCACCCGGCGCCCCGCCCGGGTGATGTTTTCCAGCTCCGTCACCGGCATTCGTTTGGCCACGCCCCTTTTTGTGATAAAAAACACAAATCGAGACCCCGCCATGCGCCCATCCCGCAGGGTCATCACCCTTTCCCCTTCTTCCAGGGGGACAAAGGCGCTCACGTGGCGCCCCTTGCCAGTCTTGGGCTGGGGGATCACGTGGCCCCGAAGGGAAAAAACCCTCCCCTTGGAGGTGAAGAGATAGAGGCCACTGTGCGTGGTGGTAACGGCCACGATGGATATTTCATCCTCTTCCTTGGGGGGGGCTCCCTTGACGCCCTTTCCTCCTCGCTGCTGACGGCGATAGTCTTCCAGGGGCATGCGCCGGAGGAAGTTGTCCCGGCTCAACACCACCACGATGTCTTTTTCCGGGATAAGATCCTCCTGGGCCACGTCTTCCATGCCGTCTTGGATCTCCGTGCGCCGGGAATCCCGGTGGCGCTTACTAATCTCCTGGAGCTCGTCTTTTATGACCTGATCCCGCACCTGGGCCTGGGCGAGGATCGCCCGGAAGCCTTCGATGGCCGCCAGTAACTGGGCCCTCTCCTCTTCGAGCTTGGTGCGCTCCAATCCCGTGAGACGCTGGAGGCGCATCTCCAGGATGGCCCGGGCTTGGAGTTCGGTGAATCCGAGACGGTCCACCAGGCCTCGAAGGGCCTCCTCTCCGTCCCGGGATCCCCGGATGAGGGCGATGACTTCGTCGATGATGTCCAGGGCCTTGAGGAGGCCCTCCACGAGATGGGACCGCTCCTCGGCCTTGCGGAGGCGGAACTCGGTGCGACGGCGCACCACCTCGCGACGGTGCGCCAGAAAGACGGACAGCATGTCCACGAGGGGGAGCTCCCGGGGCTCCCCCTTCACCAAAGCCAGGTTAATCACCCCGAAAGTGGTCTGGAGGGGAGTCCGGGAATAGAGTTGGCGCAGGGTCACCTCGGGAGTGGCGTCCCGCTGGAGCTCCAGCACGATGCGCAACCCCTGGCGGTCCGACTCGTCCCGGAGGTCTGAAATGCCGTCCAGGGCCTTGTTCTGGACCCCTTTGGCGATGCTCTCGATGAGGTTAGTCTTATTGACCTGGTAGGGTATTTCGGAGATCACGATGGCCCGGCGCCCGTGGTGGCGCTCCTCCACCTCGGCTTTGCCCCTCACCAGGAGGCGCCCCCGGCCGGTGCGGTAGGCGTCGATGATGCCGTCTCGCCCCATGATGATTCCCCCCGTGGGGAAATCGGGGCCGGGGAGGAACTGCATGAGCTCCCCCAGCTCGGCGTCTTCGTGGTCGATGAGGTAGCACAGGGCGTCCACCACCTCCTCCACGTTGTGAGGGGGGAGGTTGGTGGCCATGCCCACAGCGATGCCCGAGGCCCCGTTCACCAGGAGGTTCGGCAGGGCCGAGGGGAGCACCAGGGGCTCCTTCAGGGAGTCGTCGAAGTTCGGCCCCCAGTCCACGGTCTCTTCGTCGAGATCCGCCAGGATCTCTTCGCCCATGGCATGGAGACGGCACTCGGTGTATCGCATGGCCGCCGGGGGGTCCCCATCGATGGACCCGAAGTTCCCCTGACCGGAAACCAGAGGGTAACGGAGGCTAAAGTCCTGGGCCATGCGGGCCACGGCGTCGTAGATGGCCTGATCGCCGTGGGGGTGGTACTTACCCATGGTCTCTCCCACCACGCGGGCGGATTTCTTGGTGGGCTGATTGTGCCGGAGCCCCAGCTCCAGCATGGCGAAGAGGATGCGGCGCTGCACGGGCTTGAGCCCGTCCCGGGCGTCGGGAAGGGCCCTCCCCACGATGACGCTCATGGCATAATCCAGGTAGCTATGTTTGATCTCTTCCTCGAGCGGCAGCGGCACCACCTTGCTGAACTCCAGCTGCCCTCCCATTTGTTCGGCCATTCCCGTTCCTCCTCGGCAAGCTCACTCAGGTGACGCCTCCCCGCCGAGATCTCCCCGTTCGAGGGAGAACGCGGGCCTATCGGCGGGGCGCTCGCCCATTATACCTCATGGGATCATGGATGAGCGCCCGAAAAGAGTGGACGGCGTCGCCGAAGCGCCCCAGGATCGCCGTGCTTTCTAACCTGGCAAAACAGGGCCGCCGATGGAGAAAAAGCCACCTACCATCTGTTCTGGTGCACCACCCCGGGATCCACGCCCGCGTGGGGCCCCTTTTCCTCGCCGGGGTACCCCAGGGCGGCGATGCCCAGGACCGACACGGATCCGGGGATGTCCAAGATCTGGCGCACCGCCTCCGACCTCCCCGGCACGGGGTGTACCCCGAGCCACACGCTCCCGATCCCCAGGGCCCAGGCCCCCACCAGGATGTTTTCCATGGCGGCGGAACAATCTTCCTCCCAGTACGCCCGGGACATGTCGCTTTTGGTGGGATCTCCGCACACCACCACCGCCAGGGGGGCCTGGAATAGCGCCTTTCCGTAGGGCAAAACCCCCGCCAGGGCATCCAGCTTGCTCCGGTCGTCCACCACCACGAAGTGCCAGGGGCGGTTGTTCGCCGCGCTGGGGGCCGCACAGGCGCACTCCAAAATCAGCGCCACCGCGTCCTCCGGCACCGGACGGCCTTCAAAGCGCCGGATGCTTCGGCGCCCCAGCAGGGTCCTGATGGCGGGATGCTCATGCTGTAACAGGATAATCACCTCCAGAAAGTATGGCGGCCTCGCCGAGCCACCCTTTTCTTCGATAATCTTACGAAAAAAACTCCCCGGCGCAAAGTATTTATACCGGCCCCGGGTTGCGCCCTCGCCTCGGAGCCCTATAATGGCACGAGGAGGTCTTTCTTCTCCACGACGAAGTGAAACGAAAGGAGAGAACGCCCATGGCCCATATCGTGGTATTCGGCGCGGGCGATTGGGGAACGGCCCTCGCTTCGGTGGCCGCCTCCAACGGTCACCGGGTTTGCCTGTGGTGCCGTCGGGCCCCGCAGGCCCGAGCCATCATCGCCACAGGGCGAAACCCGGACTACCTCCCGGAGCTCGCCCTCCCCTCAAATGTCGAGGCCACCGGGAGCCTCGCCGAAGCGGCCGTTTTCGGCAAACGATGGATCGCCGCCGTGCCCTTTCAGGCCCTGCGGGAGATCTGGCAACACCTCAAACCCCTGGCCCCCCACGATCTCCGGGTGTGCAACGCCGCCCGGGGGATGGAGGCCCTCACAGGGCTCACGGGGAGCGCCCTCTGTCACGAGGTCATCCCCGGGGCGGTCTACAGCGTCTTGGGAGGGCCCGCCTTTCCCGAAGACGTGGCCCAGGGACACGCCACCGCCCTGGTGGTGGCCTCTTCCCTGACGGAGGAGGCCCTGGAGTGGCAAGTCCTACTGAGCACTCCAGGTTTTCGAGTTTTCATTTCCCGAGACGTCCGAGGGGTGGAGGCCACCATGGCCAACAGCGTCACGGCCATCGCCGCAGGCATGGTCCGGGGGCTCGGCCTGGGGGACGCCGCCATGACCGCCATCATCACCCTGGGCATGGCGGAGATCGCCCGTCGCTCTCGGAACATGAAGGGCGTCCCGGGCACCGTGCTGGGCCTGGCGGGGGCGGGGGACCTGTGGCGCTTCTGCACCGAGAACTCCCGGGAGTTTCGCATGGGAGTCCTGCTGGGGCAGGACAAGTCCCCCGAGGACGCCCTGGCGGAAATAAAACACACGGTGGAAGGGTACCACACCGCCCGGGCGCTGGCGGCCCAGGGTTGTACCCTGGCCCAGGCGGTGGCCCAGGTCCTATTCAACCGAGGAAAGCCGAAAAAGGTCTTGGAAGACCTGATCAAAAACGCCCCCCTGGGGGGAGACTTCACCGAAGAAGAGCTCCAACGCATGGGCTAGGGGCTAGAGATCGAGGCCGTGCCTGCGCCTGCGCCCACGATGAAGCCGGGGAGCCTCGAAGGGGGCTCCCCGGCTCTTTTGACACCCCCGCCCCGGGCGCCCTTCTTACAGGTTGAAAGGGCGCAGATGGGCCAGGAAGTGGTGGATGCCCTTCACGGGGGGGGCGTACTCCACCTTCAGGCCGTACCGGATGCTCTCCCGACGCTTGTAGACGTCCACGATGGTCTGGGCGATGAACTCGATGTGGCTATTGGTATAGGTCCGGCGGTTGATGGCCAGGCGGTAGAGCTCCAGCTTGGGCATCTTTACCTCGCCGGTCTTCTCGTCCTCGGTGGCGAAGGCCAGGGCCCCCAGGCCGATGCCCCGCACGGCGCCCTCGCGGTAGACCTCGATGGCCAGCACGTCGGCGGGATAGTACTTCTGGGGAATGTGGGGAAGGAAGGCGGCGGCATCGATGAAAATAGCGTGCCCTCCTGCGGGCTTCACGAAGGGCACCCCTCCCTCTTCCAGAAGGTCTCCCAGATACTTCACCTGGCCCACGCGGTGGGCCAGATAGTGCTCGTCCACCATCTCCCGGAGCCCCTGGGCCAGGCATTCCAGGTCGCGCCCCGCCAAACCGCCATAGGTGACAAAACCCTCGAAGAGGATCACCCGGGGGAGAAGGGCGTGGTACATCTCTTCCGTGCGGCAGCAGATCATCCCCCCGATGTTCACGAGGGGGTCTTTCTTGGCGGAGCAGGTGATGCCATCCGCCGTGTCCATGGTGGCCTTGAGAATCTGGGCCACGGTCATGTCCTTGCAGGCGGGCTCCCGCATTTTGATGAAGTAGGCGTTCTCGGCCAGGCGGGCCGCGTCCAGGAGGAGGGGCAGGCCGTGCTTTTTCGCCACGGCGGACACCGCCCGCAGGTTCTCCAGGCTCACGGGCTGGCCGCCGCCGGAGTTGTTCGTGATGGTGACCATGATGAAGGGGATGTTGTCCCGGCCGTGCTGGGCGATGGTGGCTTCGAGCTTGGCGATGTCCACGTTGCCCTTGAAGGGAAGCAGGCTCTCCGGGTCGAAGGCTTCGTCGATGACACAGTTGACGGTAATGCCGCCGGCGTTGAAGGCATGGGCCAGGGTGGTGTCGAAGGGCATGTTGAAGGGAAGGATATTCCCGGGCTTCACCAGGGTGCTGAAGACCACGTGCTCCGCCGCCCGCCCCTGGTGGGTGGGGATGACGTAATCGAAGCCCAGCACTTCCTTGACGGCATTTTTCAGGGCGTAGAAGCTGTCCGCCCCAGCGTAGGCCTCGTCTCCCTTCATGAGGGCGGCCCACTGGTACTTGCTCATGGCGCCGGTGCCGGAGTCGGTGAGGAGATCGATGTAAATGTCCTCCGACCGAAGGCCGAACATGTTGAAATGTCCTGCCTCCAGGGCCTTCTCCCGGGCGGCGGCGTCGGGAACGGAGACGGGCTCCACCATTTTGATGCGGAAGGGCTCGGGCTGCATGCGCTTAACCATACCTGTAACCTCCAAAGCTGGTCTTATGCTCTGCTGGAGATCCGCTACTTTGCCTAGCTTGAATTACCTACCCTCGTCTGGGGCGAGTGTAGCGCAAAACCCCCGTAAAGACAATCGGTCCCCCGAAAGAAAAGTTGATCTTCCGGGGGACCGTCGTGACCCATCTATTCTTTAACCCTTGGGATCACTTGAACCATCCGAAGGGGCGCCCCACCGGGACGAAGGGGCGGCCGAAGTGGCTATTGAGCACTGAGGCGGCGGAACCGTAGAAAGAAAGCAGGGAGATGGCCAGCTCGCTCCAGGCCGCCAGGGCGTGAACTCCGGAGCTCTGGGGGTAGAACGTGTTGTAGGCCAAGGCCCCCAGGAGCACGTCGATGAGCACGAAGATGGCAAAAAGGACCTTGTGCGTTTCCATGGCGCCGATGGTCATGTAGATGGAGAAGATGGTGTACCCCAAAAAGGCCACCCCCAGCTCCCGGGGGTCCACTTCCGCCGCCAGCTCCGGCCCGAAGACCCCCATGCGGATGAGCCATGACGCCGCCACGCCAGCCCAGAAGAGACCGTAGGCCCCAAACGCCGTGGCCCCAAAGGTGTTCCCGTGTTTGAAATCGTAGACGCAGGCCATGAGCTGGGCCAAAGATCCCAAGAAGAGGGCCCAGGGCACGACGAACGAAAGTCCCGTGGTAAGGCCCAGTTTCTGGGAAGAGGCCACCAGGGTGACCATGGCCAAACCGAAAAGGCCCAGCGCCGAGGGATCCGCCACCACAATGCGCACCGACGAGTGTTGCTGACTGCCTGACATCTTCGCTCTCCTCCAAAGAACAACAAAATGACGGCCCCGAACGCCCTCGACTCCGAAACGCCCGGTCGCCGCTCCCCTCCAGGGGATGCCATTCTCTCACATCTTTTCGTCGGATAAAAGGAGGGCCGGGGCTCCTTTCGCCGCCCCGACCCAAAGATCGCCCGAAAGGGGCGACGGTGCTCACGCTACGGCGGCCTACCTCCCGGCGGAAACCAGGGGGATCCGGACGGGGATCTCCCGGCCCAACCTCCGGGCCAGGGCCGCCACGGTCCAACAGAGCTCCACCGCCAAGCCCGGAGCGGGAATAGCCCGGACCTGCTCCACCTGCACCCCCGCCAGGGTGAAGGCCCGGCCTTCTCTCTCACGCCAGTCCGCCATGGGAAGCACGTAGTCCGGCGAGGTGGTCAGACGCTCCGTGGACAGGGCCGCCGATATCGCCAGGCCCTTCAGGTCGTCATCGTTCATTCCAAGGGCCGCCGGGTCCACTCCCACGGTGAGAAGGGCCTTGATGTCCCCCCCTCGGAGGGCTCCCACCACGTCCGCCACCGAGGCGGACGCCACATTAAGAAGCGCCGCCCCTACCACATTGGCTCCTTCGTGCAACAACATCACCCGACGCGCGCCCAGGATCCCCAGAAGGGTGGTGACGATCTCCATGGCTCCGCCGGAAGACCCCACCGGGGCCCCCACCAAGGTGACCAATCTCTTGGCCTTGGCCAGGGCATGGGCCGCTCCCTCGATGATCTTCTCGTCCACCCCGGTGAGGGCGGCGGTCTTCAGGGGCGTGTACTCCGCCCAGCCGTCGGGGACGGTCCGGCCCGCAGCCTGGAGCGCCGCCACGGAAAGGCCCCGGAGAAGATCCTCTCGGGTGCCCTCCCGGGGGGACAGGACCAAGGCGTCGCCCCGGTCCAGCTTTCCCGCATCCTGGCCGATGTAGACCACCGCCGCATGGTTTTTCCGCATGGCCCCCCGCATCCAGGAGGTGAGCACCGGATGGGTCCGGTCGGTGTCGCTTTCCAACAGGAGATAGGCGTCGGCGTGCCGCACGTCGGCGTAGGTCGCTCCGCCCAGGGGGGTCTTCCACGCCGTTTCCAGAACCTGTCGGGCGGGGGCGAAGGCGTCCACCCCTTCCACCGCCAGCAGAGCTCCCGGCAGGGCTTCCGTCACGAGACGCTGGAGGGCCAGATATTCCTCGTTGCCCAGGCTTCCCCCCGCCACCACCGCCACCGCAGAGCCCCCCGAGGCGTCCAGAACGCCCTTGAGTTTTCCGCCGAGGTCGTCCAGAAGGGTGTTCCAGCGCCCTTCCTCTCCCCGGAACCGGGGTTCGGCGAGGCGCTTTTCCGCCACGGCTTCGTCGCCAAAACGTCCCCGGGCGCAGCTGTTTCCTCCGGACACGGACGTGGGATCGTCGAAGTCCGTGGTGACCCGCACCACCCGGCGCCGATCCGCATCCAGATTGAGCTCCAGCTGACACCCAAGGCCGCAACGCCCGCAGGCGGTCTTCATGATCTGGGGAATCTCGCTGTGGGGTTTCCGGGGAGCGCGCTTCTCCATGAGGGCCCCCACGGGGCAGAGCTGAACGCAGAGCCCGCACTGGGTGCACTCGGTCCCCTCGGTGCCGCGCCAGAACGCCGCATCCACGCTTCCTTCAAAGCCCCGCCGGGTGAAGTCGATGGCGTGGAACCCCGCCAGTTCGTCGCAGACCCGGACGCAGCGGCCGCAGAGGATGCACTTGTCCATGTTCCGGACATAGGAACTGTTCACTTCCTGAACTCCCGCCACGTGGGCTCCCGCCACCCGGTCGGGGTTCACCTCGTACTGCTGGGCATATCGCCGGAGCTTGCACTCGAAGAGGTCGCCGCAACCGCACTCCATGCAGCGCGCCGCGTCGGTCTTGCACTGTTCGGGGGTGAGGCCGTGGTTGAACTCCTGAAAAGCCCGATCCGGCGCCAGGCGCGCCTCGGGGGCATCGTGGTGCGGATGCTCCTGGTGCGTGCGCTCCACGTGGGCGAAATCGGCGCTGGTGAGATCTTTTTGCACCACGTCGTACTCGAAGGGGCGTTTCGCCACCCCCGTGGTGAGCCAGGCGTGGATGGATTCCGACGCCCAGTGTCCGCCCCCCATGGCCGCCACGGCGATATCGGGGCCGGTCTGAAAATCTCCCGTGGCAAAGACCCCGGGAAGGGGTGTGGCGTAGTTCTCGTCCACCAAGGGCCGCCGACCGTCATGGAGCACCTTGGGAAGGGCGGAGAAGTCCGCCGCCTGGCCGATGGCGGCCACCACGGTATCCACCTCCAGCACGAAGGTCTCTCCCGTGGGAACGGGGCTCCGGCGCCCCGAAGCGTCGGGGTCTCCCAGGGCCATTTTCTCGCACACCATGCGCTCCACCCGGCCTTCCCCTTCCACGGCCTTGGGAGCCGCCAGAAAGAGGAACTCCACGCCCTCTTCCATGGCTTCCTGAATTTCCACCGGCTCGGCGGGCATTTCCGCCTGGGTCCGGCGGTACACCACGAAGACCTTCTCCGCCCCGTACCGTCGGGCGCATCGGGCCGCGTCCATGGCGGTGTTCCCGCCTCCCACCACCGCCACCCGGCGCCCCACCGCCACCGGTTCCCGGCGGTTGACCTTGTAGAGGAAGTTGATGCCCCCCCACACGCCGGGGAGGTTCTCGCCGGCGCAGCGCATCGGCGAGGACTTCCAGCACCCCAGGGCGAGGAGCACGGCGTCGTGGCTTTCCCGGAGCTCATCCAAAGACACGTCCCGGCCCAGGGCGGTATTGGGATGGGCCGTCACTCCGTTGGCGAGGATCCACTCCACCTCGGCCTGGAGAACGTCCTGGGGCAGACGGTAATCGGGAATGCCGTAGCGCATCATGCCGCCGAAGAGGGGTTCCTTGTCGTAGAGGTCCACCTTGTATCCCTTGCGCCGGAGGAAGAGGGCCGCCGAAAGGCCCGCAGGACCCGCCCCCACCACGGCGACGCTCTGGCCGTTTTCCACGATCTCGGGAATGTGCCCCATGGTGCCCTCGTGGAGGCAGACGTCTCCCACCACCCGCTTGATCTCCCGGATGGACACGGGGGCGTCGTCCACCAGATTGCGGCGGCACTTCTTTTCACAGGGGGCGGGGCAGACCCGGCCAATGGACGCGGGAAGGGTGATGTTCCGCCGCAGGGCTTCGAGGGACTCTTCCCACTTGCCCTGGGCCGCCAGGTTCACATACCCCTGCACATCGCCCCGACCGGGACACGCCAGGGTGCAGGGAGGACGGCAGTCCCCCACGTGGTCCGACAGAAGAAGTTCCAGCCCCAGTTTGCGGGCTTTTCGCACCCGTTCGCTCCGGGTGGTCACTTCCATGTCCGGCCCAATGGTGGTGGCGCAGGCCCGGGCCAGGGCCTTGGCCCCCTTCACCTCCACGAGGCAGATGGAGCAGCCGCCGTGAATGGACAGGTGGGGGTCGTAACAGAGCGCCGGAATCTCCACGCCACACTCCGCGCAGAGATCCAGGAGCCTCTGGCCGGGAAATCCGAAGACCTCCCGCCCGTCAAGCAGAACTCGGATCGTACGTTCCTTCATGGCTCTTCGAGAACCTCCTTACTCCACGGAGATGGCTTTCACCGGACAGCTCTTGAGGCACAGACCGCACCGGATGCACGCCCCGTCGTCGATGACGTGGGGCGCCTTGAGAGCGCCGCTGATGGCCTTCACCGGGCAGGCCCGGGCACACTTGGTGCACCCGATGCACTTTTCCGCGTCGATGGTGTAGTGAATGAGAGCGGAGCAAACCTTGGCGGGACACTGGTGATCCCGGATGTGGGCCTCGTACTCTTCCCGGAAGTACTTCGCCGTGGTGAGCACCGGGTTGGGGGCGGTCTGCCCCAGGCCGCAGAGGGAGCCGTCCTTGATCTGGACGCTCATCTCCAGGAGCAAATCCACGTCGTCGGGACGCCCCTGCCCCTCGCTGATCCGGGTGAGGATCTCCAGCATCCGCTTGGTGCCGATGCGGCAGAAGGGGCACTTGCCGCAGGATTCCCGCTGGGTGAAGGAGAGGAAGAACTTGGCCACGTCCACCACACAGGTGGCCTCGTCCATGACCACCATGCCGCCGGAGCCCATGATGGCCCCCGTGGCGTTGATGGACTCGTAGTCCACCGGGGTATCCAGAAGAGCCGCCGGAATGCACCCCCCCGATGGCCCCCCCATCTGCACCGCCTTGAACGTCTTGCCGTCGGGGACCCCTCCCCCCACGTCGAAAATGACTTCGCGAAGGGGCATCCCCATGGGAACTTCCACCAAACCGCCCTTGACGATCTTTCCCGCCAGGGCGAAGACCTTGGTCCCCCGGCTCTTGCCGATGCCATAGCGGTTGAAGGCCTCGGCGCCGTGCACCAGGATCCAGGGGATGTTGGCGAAGGTCTCCACGTTGTTGATGTTCGTAGGCTTGCCGAAGACCCCGCTCTGGGCGGGGAAGGGGGGCCGGGGACGGGGCATGCCCCGCTTTCCTTCGATGGAAGCGATGAGGGCCGTCTCTTCGCCGCAGACGAAGGCCCCCGCCCCTTCTTTGACGTAGATATCGAAGGAGAAGGTCGTGCCCAGAATGTTCCTGCCCAGATAGCCCCGCTCCCGGGCCTGCTCCAGGGCCAGGTTCAGGTGCTTGATGGCCAGAGGATACTCCGCCCGGCAGTAGACCACGCCCTGGGAGGCCCCCACGGCGTAGGCGCAGAGCACCATGCCCTCGATGACCGTGTGGGGATCGCCTTCCAGCACCGACCGATCCATGAAAGCCCCCGGGTCTCCCTCGTCGGCGTTGCACACCACGTATTTTAAGTCCCCCTTGGCCTCCCGGGCAAACTTCCACTTGAGCCCCGTGGGGAACCCCGCACCGCCCCGCCCCCGGAGGCCGCTTTCCGTCACCACGGCGATGACCTGCTCCGGCGCCATGGAGTGTACGGCCTTCTCCAGGGCCTTGTATCCATCCCGGGCAATATATTCGTCGATCTTCTCCGGGTCGATGATGCCGCAGTTCCGCAGCACCACCCGCACCTGCTTGCCCAGCATGTCGTTTTCGGGGGCCTCGGTCACGGTGCTGTAGACCAGATGCTCGGCGGGGGCCTCTCCCGTGGCGAGGAAGTCCCGCACCACCCGCTCCGCTCCGGCGGCATCCATCTCCCCGTAGAGCCAGCGCTGCCCCTCCCGCTCGATCTCCACCAACGGCTCGTGGAAACAGAGCCCCACGCATCCCACGGGCTTCAGGACCACGTCCTCCCGGGATCCCAAGACCTCCGACAGGCGATGGAGAACCGCAAGAGCCCCGGCGGCGATGCCGCAGCTGCCCACCCCCACGCGGACCACGGTTTTCGTCATGGCTCCACCCTCCTCGCCCGGTACCCCTCCAGCACCTCCACCGCCTTTTCCGGGGTGAGACGGCCGTGGACTTCCTCTCCCACCATCATGACGGGCGCCAGGCTACAACAGCCGAGACACGCCACGTATTGGAGGGTGAACATGCCATCGGCGGTGGTGCCCCCTTCCTGGATCTCCAGGGCGCGCTGGAGCTGTTCGCCGATACGCCCCGAACCCTGGACATGACACGCCGTGCCTCGACAGAGGCGCACCACGTACTTCCCCTGGGGCTCCAGCCGGAACATGGCATAGAACGTGGCCACCCCAAAAAGTTCGGCCGCCGGAATATCGAGGGCCTTCCCCACATATTCCACCGCATCCTCGGGCAGATACCCGAAAACCTTCTGGACATCGGAGAGCAAAGGAATGGTGATGCCCTTTTTCCCCCGGTGCCTTTCCACGATGGGATCGAGCCGTCGGACCAGCTCCTCCCTTGTGGCTGTTGCAACAGCCATGGTGCTCCCTCCCTACGGATTGTGCTAGAGTTGTGCTATAATTCAGGCGCTCCCCGGAGGACCGATCGCTCCCGATACCCGTAGCGCCCGAACTGTTATACACCATTCTTCGGGATTTCGAAACCGCCCGCGCGTGAATCTGCCATTACAGAACTAAGGCCCATACCCCCCCTCGGGCGAGGCGACCGGGCTTTCGGAGGAGGCAAGACATCTATCCCGAAAGAGGTGGCGTCCATGGAAGTCAAAGTTTACTCCACCCCCACGTGCCCCTGGTGCACCAAGGTAAAAGAGTACCTCAAAGGCAAAGGCGTCACGTTCACCTCCGTGGACGTGAGCCAGGACCGAGACGCCGCCCGGGACATGGTGGCCCGCACCGGCCAGATGGGCGTCCCCGTCATCGACATCGACGGCACGTTCATCATTGGCTTCGACAAAGGAGCCCTCGACGCCAAACTCGCGGAAAAGAGACATCAGGGCTAAGCAGTTTTTGCCAGACACGGGAGAGGAGCTGACCGCTGTGCTATACACCCTGGTCGTCGAAGGCATGCGCTTTCATGCGTTCCACGGATCCCTGGAGGTGGAACGCGAGCTGGGACAGGTTTTGGACATTTCGATAAATTTCTCGTATCGTGCTGAACCCGGAGAAGAAGACCTCCCCGAAAAGACCTTCCCCTACCAGAAGGCCTACGAGATCGTCCAAAGCATCGTGATGAACACCAAATTCCGCACCGCCGAGGCCCTGGCCCTCGCCATCTCCCGGCAGCTTCTCAAGGGGTGCCCCACGGGAGAATTCGTCCAGACCACCATCAAACGGGGCCAGCTCTATGTCCCCGGAGTGCTGGACCACGTGGGCGTCACCGTCGAAGTCTGCCGGGAAGATCTGGAGGACTAGGACCATGCCCCGGCCCATGCTTCGCCTGGCGGCGGGAGCCGCCCTGGGAGACCGGGGAGAGACCCTGGATGCCCTGCGGGAAGCCTGCCTGGAAGGAGATCAGTGCCTGAGACAAGGAGCCTCCGCCGACGGCTCCGGCTTCGGCTGGATCTCCCTCCCCTATGCGGACCCCGCTCCGCTGGAGGACGCGGGGGCGTGGCTCTCTTCCTTTGACGCCATCATCCAGATCGGCATCGGGGGCTCCGCTCTGGGAAATCTCATGCTCCACAACGCCCTGCTCCATCCGAACCACAACGAGCTCCCCCGGGAACGACGCCAAAGACCCCGGTTCTACATGGCGGACAACGTGGATCCCCGGGATCTCGCGGGAATCTGGGATCTGGTGGATCCCTCCCGCACCGCCCTGGTGGCGGCGAGCAAATCCGGCAGCACCGCCGAAACCATGGCCAATTTCCTGTGGCTTCTGGACCGCATGACCGCCGCTCTGGGGGAAAAAGAGGCTGGGGCGCGCCTGTTGGTGCTCACCGACCCCGAACAGGGCACCTTCCGGTCCTTTGTCCGGGAAACGGGATGCCGCAGCCTCCCCATCCCCTCCTCCGTGGGGGGACGCTACTCCGTCCTCTCCGCCGTGGGCCTCGCCGCCGCCGCCGCCCTGGGCATCTCCGTGCGGGATCTCCTGGCGGGGGCCCAGGCCATGGACCAGACCATCCAGGAGCGCCAGAAAAGCGTACGGGAAAACCCCGCGTGGCTCCTGGCCGGGCTTTCGTACCTGCACTATCGCCAGGGGCGAAACATGACCGTGCTCATGCCCTACGCCGACGGCCTCCGGGATTTTTCCGAGTGGTTCGCCCAGCTCTGGGGCGAAAGCCTCGGCAAGGAAGGCCAGGGGAGCACCCCCGTCCGGGCCCTGGGAGCCATAGACCAACACTCCCAGATCCAGCTCTACACCTCGGGGCCCGACGACAAGCTCTACACCATCCTCAACGTGGGAGAACACGCCTCCCGCGCCGCCGTTCCCCCCTCCTCCTTCGCCAGCCTCAAATCGCTGGCCTATCTGGAGGGGAAAGACCTGGGCAAGATCCTCCAGGTGGAAGCCCGGGCCACCGCCGCATCTCTGGCCCAGGCGGGGCGGCCCGTGATCTGGGCGGAAGTTCCCAAACTCGACGCGTACTGTCTGGGGGGACTCATCTATCTGTACCAGTTCGCCACGGCCCTCACCGGATTTCTCCTCGACGTGGATCCCTTCGACCAACCCGGCGTGGAGCAGGGGAAAAAGTACATCTACGGCCTTCTGGGGCGGTCGGGGTTCGCCGACGCCGCCGCCCAGGTGGAAGAACACGCCGCCGCCATGGAGACCCTGCGGCTGGAGTGTTAACCGCCCCCGGTGCGTTTCGGCCCCCACACGAAGGCGTCGCTCGCCACGAGCGACGCCTTTCCTTTTGCCAGACCATGGCCGCGCACATTCCACGCTTCGCGGCGGAATTGTCACCTTCTCGCGTTGTCGAGGATCCCGCTGGCTACCCCAAGCATCCACCCATAGGGGAACCCCCGCTGCACGGCTGCCGATAGGCTTTCCCGTAAAATGCCCTTCCACTCCGGCCCGCACAGTATCGGCGCATAGGTCACGGCCATGCGGCACAACCCCACGAAGTACCCGGGATCCGTCGCCCAACAGTAGCGGCTGCCGTCACTCCGCGCGATGCCGTGGACGAGCCCCGCGAAAAACAGCCACACGCAATCCACGCTCCTCCCCGCCAGAGGGTAACACCGCGCAATGATCCCGGCATAGTCCTCCAGGAATGCGGAGAGAGAGGGATATGCCCGGAACGCCCCCACCACTCTCAAGGGAGCTCCGGCAACATACTCATGCGTCGCGGAGCCGAAGGTGTTCCCGCCCCGTTTGACCCACCCCGCCGTTGCCTTGATCCCTGCAAGGTTCCAGTTCCTTGTCATGATGAGGGAACGGAATCCCCCTGTCTCATGATCCCACTGCGAAACCGCTCCCAGGGCGTTTAATTTAAGCTCGCTGGCGTTGTTGCGTTGGAGGATCTCGCGATGAAGGTTTCCGACGTCCATTACTCGCGCCCCCTGTCCAGGTCTCGCTGCTCACATCGCCTAATAGCTTCCTCAAACTTCGCAGTTTTCACTTCCATGCATCCCTTGAGTTGGGTTATTGCATCCGTCAACTGCTGCAACCGCGCCTCCATGCGTACCAGCACATAGACGGCGATCACCGCAGAGAACCCATACTGCATCATCGACTTTAGAATTTCGTCGTGGGACATGTTTTCACCTCCGAAAAGAGAGAGGGAGAACGGCGCCCCCCCGCTCTCCCTCTCTCTTGGCTCTTTATTGGCATTCGATTACTAAGAAAGAACCGTAGTGGTCGTCTCAACGATTTCCGCTGATTTCTTGGTTACGGGAGCCGTCAGGAAAATGCCTTGCGTGATGATCGCATCCATGCACGTATTGGCTTGTGCAAGAGTAAGATTATCTTTGGGATACCGCAGAGAAAGAGTCCACTCTTTGGAATCGGCACAAGTAAAGGTAAGTTTCAGCACCTTTGCCATGAGTATTCACCTCCTCCGTTCAACTGCATCACTTTCCCTACGCCACCACCATATCTTTATCGTTCTTGATCATATCGACGAGGCTATAGGCCAGAACGGCACCGATGGCGTTCCCAACTGCATACATCGCATCAGCCGTCGCCCCCGCTGTTTGTTGCAAAATAGAAGTGGGGCAAAGTTGCAAGGCAAAAATCCCCAGATGTGCAGGGGGGAAATCCTCGAGAATGCAAAGGGGCCATTGAAAGCCTGACCGGATCCCCGTTACCCTTTTGGTGTTATCCAGGCACCGAAGGGGAG
>Ga0208196_1000884_pt1 | contig 35861 bp, 28 predicted proteins | sample AD_JPNNA7_MetaG_FD_184443 | JGI IMG/M metagenome (GOLD analysis project Ga0208196, IMG submission 184443) | Active sludge microbial communities of municipal wastewater-treating anaerobic digesters from Japan - AD_JPNNA7_MetaG (SPAdes) (version 2) | ecosystem: Engineered > Bioreactor > Anaerobic...
GATGTTCGGGCGTTCCGCTGAGCACGCGCACGCGAACTTCGCCCGGGGCGACAACTTCGTCGCCGAGGGCTACACGCGGCCGGTCAACTACGAGCGCAACGGTCAGGCGATCGAGGGCGAAGAGTTCGTCGCCAAGAAGATCGGCCATGACGCCGCGCGGACCCGCTACGAGGTCGACCGGACGCCGCGCAATGGGGTGGGCCGGGACGCAGCGGCGTACGAGCCGACGCAGCGAGCAGCGACCGCGGCGCACGCCCCGGTCAGCATGTGAGTTCGGGAGTCGAACCACCATGAACGATCAGCATGAGATGGATGAGCCGGACATCTTCGACGGACCGCCCCGCGTCACGAACGCGGACATGCCCGAACCGCCGCACCCCGTGAACTGGAACCTGCTGACGGCGCACGAGCTGGAGCAGGAATGGCTCGCGCTGAACCGGTGGGTTGACTGGCTGCGGCGCACCTATGGCCTCACCGTCGCGGTAGTACCGCCGTTCTGGCACCACCACCCGGAGATGGTCTGGGAGCTGTCGGCGCTGCACCTGCATTGGCTCGCGGCCTACGACCCCGAGCAGAACGCATCCGCGCCGCTCGGTTGGCACCGCGACTTCGCCGACGCGCGAGAGCGGCTTCGCTACTGGGTCACGGCCTGCGGTACTCGTGGCGACCGTGATCGCCCGACCCGGCAAGCTGCGTGGCCCGGTGAGGACCCGGCGCCCACGATCCAGGACTTCACCTTCACCGACCGGGACGCCGAGTTCGTCGAGTTCGTCATCGCCCAAGTCCGCAAGCGCCAGGAGGCCGAAGACGAGTTCTACGCCAGCCTGGACGACGACGAAGCGCAGTAGACCGATGAGCCGCTACGCCAAGAAGACCGACCGTCGCCCCTACGAGGAGCGGTCGTTCTCCGTCCGGGCCGTCCACCGCGAACGCGCCGACCTGCACAAGCTCGCCGAGGTTCTCATCCGGCTGACATTGCAGGAGACCGGCGAGAGCCGCGCGGCCCGCGCGGCCGTGCGGGTACCCGACACCTACCGGGCGGTGCCGGATGGCCTGGCCGCCTCTAAAGCCGCCCGGTAGAATGAACCGTGCAAGCCTCGCGATGCGGGGTGTTGTGGCCTAAACCTCGCCGCTCGGCGGGCAACACGCACCGAGACCACCGGGTCTCGCCCTACAGCCTTCAACGGCTGCTCTCACGATCAACACCCCTCCCACCAACAGTGGGAGCGCGAGGGTCGAACCGCGTGAGAGTGAGCCCCCGATGACCACCATTGCCGACGATCCGGCAGCCAGCCTCATCGACCCGCCCAAGACTGCGGCTGCCGCCGTGTCGTACCTGCGGGTCTCCACCCGCGAGCAGGCCGAGAAGGGCGGGACCGACGAAGGCTTCTCGATCCCTGCCCAGCGCGAAGCGACCCGGCGTAAAGCCGAACAGCTCGGCGCTGGCATCGTCGAGGAGTTCGTCGACGCGGGAGCCTCAGCCAAGTCGTCCGACCGGCCCGAGCTGATGCGGATGATCCAGTACGTCAAGGCCAACAAGGTCGCGTACTGCATCGTTCACAAGGTCGACCGGCTCGCCCGCAACCGCGCCGACGACGTGAGTATCCACCTCGCACTCCAACAGTGCGGGGTCATGCTCGTGTCCGCGTCGGAGAACATCGACGAGACCCCCTCCGGGATGCTGCTGCACGGCATCATGTCCACCATCGCCGAGTTCTACTCCCGCAACCTCGCCACCGAGGTCGCCAAGGGCATGAACCAGAAGGCCATCGGCGGCGGCACGAACGGGCGCGCGCCCATCGGGTACTTGAACGTCCGCAAGCGCGACGAGCTCGGGCGCGAAGTCCGCACCATCGAGCTCGATCCCGAGCGAGCACCGATGATCGAGTGGGCGTTCAAGGCGTACGCCTCGGGCAACTGGAGCGTCAGCCAACTCCACGACGAACTCACCTCGCGCGGGCTGCGCAGCCTGCCCACGCCGAAGAGGCCGGCGAAGCCGCTGGCCGTGTCCACCATCCATCGGCTCCTGACCAACCCGTACTACAAGGGCGATGTCATCTACAGGGGCACGCGCTACAAGGGAAACCACCCGGCACTCGTGCCAGCCGAGGTCTGGTACCAGGTCCAGTCCGTGCTCACCGCGCACCAGTGCGCCGTCGAGGCAACCCAAGTCCACGGCCACTACCTCAAAGGCACCATCCACTGCGGCCAGTGCGGCTCCCGGCTCATCGTCTCCAACGCGAAGAACCGCCACGGCAACGTCTACTGCTACTTCGTGTGCTCCGGCCGGCACTCCAAGCGCACCGACTGCACACGCCAAGCGATGCTCATCGAAGACGTCGAGAAGCTCGTCGAGGACTACTACACCCGCGTCCAGATCACGCCCGCCCAGCAGGACGCCCTCGCGGGCATGCTCCACCACGAGTTCGACCGGCTCATGGCCGCCGAAACCGAGGAACTCGAACGCCTCACCACCAACCGCGACCGGCTCGAAAGCGAGCAGGACCGGCTCATGCAAGCGCACTACGCCGACGCAATCCCGCTCTCCGTGCTCAAGCGCGAGCAGGACCGCATCGTCGCCGAACTCGACCAAGTGACCAGCCGCATCGACGCCCACTTCGGCGACTACGCCGACGCCCGCGCCCACCTCGACGACGCACTCGGCCTACTCGCCAACTGCGCCGACATCTACACCCGCTGCGACGACACCAACCGGCGACTGTGCAACCAGGCCTTCTTCACCAAGGTCTTCATCGACGAGGACAACGAGCTGCGCGTCGAGCACAACCGCCCCTTCGAAATGCTCCTCGATCCGCAGGTCAACGCCAACGCCCTGACCTGGGCCGCAGACGCGAACAAGGCCCGAACCTCAACCAACGTTCCCGTTGGCAAGGGTTCGAGCCTTGTGCATGCGGTGGAGCTGAGGGGATTCGAACCCCTGACCTTCTCATTGCGAACGAGACGCGCTACCAACTGCGCCACAGCCCCAGATGCGTCGGACACTCTAACATCAGGCGCCGCAGTGGCACCAAGCCAGCACCCCCACAGCCCGGGTATGCCGCGAGCCAACGGGGCTTAACGGCATACCTGCGTTGCGTAAATCGCCCCGCCCCGCTAGAGTCCGGGCACGAGGGGAGTACTTCCCAGACCTGACCCGGTCATCACGAGCGTCCCGCGACGCTCCCGGGCGGGGCCGCCACTCGGGCGTCACAGCCCGAAGCAGGCGGTGAAGGAGACCTCAGGCCCCGACTTGAGGACCCCCCCGTTCATGTTGCTTTCCGCACCCACCGTCACGCCGGCGCTCACCTCCATCGCCGACGCCACTCTCTGGTGGGTCACGATCGGCGCGGTCGTCGCGCTCCTCGGCATCGACTTCCTGCTCACCCGCCGCCCGCACGAGGTCGGGATGCGCGAAGCTCTGGCCTGGTCGGCGTTCTACATCGCGATCCCCGTCGGCTTCGGGGTCTGGCTTTGGAACACCCACGGCAGCCAGACCGGCCTGGAGTACTACACCGGCTACCTCGTCGAGAAGTCGCTGTCAGTCGACAACCTGTTCATCTTCCTCTTGCTGCTCACCGCCTTCGCCGTGCCCAAGGAACTCCAACAACGCGCCCTGCTCATCGGCGTCGCTGGCGCCCTGGTCCTGCGTGGGATCTTCATCGCCCTCGGGACGCAGCTCATCGCGAGCTTCTCGTGGGCTTTCCTCCTCTTCGGCGCCATCCTGCTGGCGACGGCCGTGAAGGTTGGGAGAGACGCGCTCAACCACACCGACCACGCCGTCGACGTCGGTTCGCTGCGCAGCGTGCGGTTCGTCCGTCGGTTCTGGCCGGTGACCGAGACCTACGACGGCCCGCGCTTGCGCACCCGACTCGCCGACGGCCGCAAGGCTCTCACCCCGATGGCCCTGGTCACCATCGCGATCCTCGCCACCGACATCGTCTTCGCCATCGACTCGGTCCCCGCGGTCTTCGGCATCACCGAGGACGCCTACCTTGTCTTCGCCACCAACGCGTTCGCCCTGTTAGGTCTGCGCGCGCTCTACTTCGTCCTCGCCGGAGCCCTCGCCTCGCTCGCCCACCTCAGTCACGGCCTCGCGCTGATCCTCGCCTTCATCGGGGCCAAACTGGTGCTCCACTGGGCGCACGGGGTGTGGGCCTGGGTGCCCGAGATCCCCACATGGCTGTCCCTTGCGGTGATCGTAGGGATCCTCGCGACCGTCACCGTCACGAGCCTGCTCGCCGCCCGCTCGGCCCGCAGCAAGGCTGGGTATGCCGCCCTCCCAGACTCTGCGCCAGCCCCGAACGGGGATCGTGCGGCCTGAACACACTCCCAGGGTGGTGGAGCCACACAATGTTCAGGACGACGGCCCCCGCGACCCCAGGCTCCCGAGGGACAACCCGGAGCCGACCCCGAGCCGACCCGGAGCCGACCCGCAGGCGACCCCGAGCCGACCCGGTATGCCGCGAGCGAACGGGGCGCACGGCATACCCTGTGGCCATGTCGAGCACCCCCTCACCGATCCCCGCCCCGGTCCGCGCCGCGAGCGAGTGGGCCTGGCGCCTGCTGGCGATCGCGGGCGCGGTCGTCGCGTTCGCCTACCTGCTGGGCTTCGTCAGCGAGGCCGTGATCCCGGTCATCGTCGCGGTGCTGCTCGCCGCGATGCTGAACCCGGTCAACCAGTGGCTGCGGGCCCGACTCGGGCGGCCCGCCCCGGCCGCCGCGCTCACGGTCCTGGCGACGATCCTCGCGATCGGGGCACTGCTGTTCCTCGTGGGCAGCCAGTTGACCGGCGGCTTCCCGCAGATGGCCGCGCAGGTCGGCACCGGGATCGAGACGATCAAGACCTGGCTGCAGACAAGCTTCAAGATCAGCGACACGCAGTTCACCCAGTATCTCGACGACGCCAAGAACGCGTTGCAGACAAGTGAGGGGCTGCGCTCGGGGCTCACCAAGGCCGGACTCGGGGCCTCGCACGTCGTTGCCGGGCTGTTCATCAGCCTGTTCGCGCTGTTCTTCTTCCTCTTTGAGGGTGCCCGGATCTGGGGGTGGGTCGTCCGGTTGTTCCCGCGGACGGCCCGGGTGCGGGTCGCCGGCGCAGGAGAGGTCGCCTGGACTCAGCTCACCGCCTTCACGCGCGCGACCATCCTCGTGGCCCTCGTCGACGCTGTTGGCATCACCGTGGTCGCTCTGCTCCTGCGGGTGCCGTTCGCCCCGGCGATCGGTGCGATCGTCTTCCTCGGCGCGTTCATCCCTATCGTGGGCGCGCTCGCGTCCGGCATGGTGGCCGTGCTGCTCGCGCTCGTCGCGCACGGTCCGATCGCCGCTTTGCTCATGCTTGCCGGGGTTCTCGCGGTCCAGCAGATCGAGTCGCACGTGCTCCAGCCGATCCTGCTCGGCCGAGCGGTGAGCGTGCACCCCCTTGCGGTGATCCTCGCGATCACCGCCGGCGTCGTCGTTGCAGGGGTCGTCGGCGCGCTCGTCGCAGTACCCCTGGCCGCTGTGGTCAACGCGGTCGTCAAACAACTCACCGGGTCCGGCGCCGCCCCAGACGAAGGCGCGGGCAGCGCATCAGGTGGCGGGGAGTCCGACGAGGACCCCGCGCTGTCGCCGTCCTGATCGGCGCACTCGGCCGGGTCAGTCGCCGACGGCTCGCACGTGGGTGTCGTCTGCGGCCGACTCGGCAACCATCGGCTCGGGGGTCGCGGTCACCTCGGCAGGCTCGGGCTGCGGGTGGGCAGCGCGTGCCTTGAGCGTGTAGGTAGGCGGCGGGACAGCCACCGGCTCCCAGGTCCCGTCGGCGGAATACTGGGCGTATGCCGCGCGCCGCGAGGCCCGCTCTCCGGCGGGTTCGATCGTGACCGCGGCCGCAGCGGGCACCTGAACTGCGGGGGTCAGCGCGGCAGGGGCCTGAGCGGCAGGCGTCTGATCAGCCGTCGCCGTCGCGCTCTCGGAGGTTTCCTGGGCGGGAGCGTCAGCAGCCGAGGCCGCGGGGGCAACGGCACCGCCCGGCGTCGCGACAACGCGGCGAGCCGGAGCGGCCGACCGTCGCCGGGGCGCCGGCCGAGCAGCCGACCCGGTCGCCGCGGCGGCACGCTGCCCCGAGAGTTCGGAGGCGGCCATCGACCGCCCGACCTTGGCCAGGGTGCGCTCGTGGACGGCGGCATACCGGAGCATGACCAGACCGAGGACCAGCGAGAGGACCGCGACGAGGACCGAGGTCCAGCGCAACACCGACAGCGCCGACAGCACGACGGTGACCGGAACGAGCGCCACCAGCCCGAGGAAGGACAGCCCGCGGACGCGGCGGCCCCACAGCGCAAGTCGGGGGCCTCGGCGGTTCGGGGCCGTCGCCGTGGGGCGAGGACCAGCGGGCGCGGGCCCGGCGAGCACCTCGGCTGCCGCAGCACCAGACCCAGACCCAACACCAGCCGCAGCACCAGACCCAGCAGCAACAACAGCACCAGAACCGCCACCACTCCGGGCCACGAGCGGCGAGGCGAGGGCGGCATACACCTGGGGGGCTGGGCGGGGCTCGGCGGACACCCGCGCGGGGGTGCGGTCGAGCAGGCGGATGGCCTCGCTGAACCGGTCGACCGACCGCGCGGTCGAGAGGGCCTCGCGGCGGCGCACCCAGTGCTGGACAAGGAAGGCAGCCCAGATCGCAATGATGGCGACGAAGATCAGGGACGAGGGCTGCACGCGACTACCGTATGGACCCCTGACGGCACCCCGGCGGACGTGGCCCGGTGTGTCGCGGATGAGGCGCGTGTGACTGCTGTGAAAACGCCGATCAGCCCGGTAAATGCCACCGTTCGATCGTCGGGAGGCCACCGAGGTCATCGACCGTCAGCGCGAAGGTCCGGTGATCGCGCCAGTCCCCCTCGATGTGCAAGTAACGCTCTCGCACCCCCTCCTCGCGGAACTTCAGGTGCGCGACGACGGCCAACGACGCGACGTTCTCGGGCCGGATGTTGACCTCGACCCGATGCAGCCCGAACGGACCAAGGGCATAGTCGATCAGCGCCGCGAGCGCCCGGGTGGCCACACCTTGCCCAGCGAACCGCTCCCCCAGCCAATAGCCGGCCGCCCCGGAGAGCAGCGACCCGCGCATCACCCCGAAGAGGTGGACCTGCCCGGCCAACTCCCCGTCGACCTCCACGGCGAACGGCGCGATGTTTCCGGCCCGAGCGTCCCGGTTGAGGGAGCGGACATACCCACCGAAGCCGGTTCGCACGATCATCCCGTCAGGGGGTGTGGGCTCCCAGCGGGAGAGGTATGCCGTGTTGTCCCGGCGCAGGGCCTCCCACGCCGACTGGTCGCGGCGGTGCAACGGCCGCAGGACCAACGACGGGGTCAGCCCGTCGGCGACCCGGAGGCTCACGGGCCATCGCCCGGGGCTCATCCGACAGCCTCGTGGTCGCCGCCGGCGAGTTGCTCGACAACGTGATCCAGGATCGGCCCGAGGACGTCGATCGCATCGCGCACCCCGCCGCGCGAGCCGGGCAGGTTGACCACGAGGGTCCGGCCGCTCACGCCCGCAAGCCCCCGCGAGATTGCGGCCAGCGGCTGTCCGCCGGCGAACCCCCGGGCCCGGATCAGCTCCGGTATGCCGGGCAGCTCGCGATCGAGGAACGGTCGGGTCTGCTCGGGGGTCCGGTCGCTCGGGGACACCCCGGTGCCGCCGGTCGTGAGGACGACCTCCGGTCCGTCGCGAAGGGCGGTCGCCAAGGCCAAGCCGACCGGGTCACCGTCGGAGACGACGATCGGGCCGGTGGCGGCATACCCCCAGGTGGTGAGGGCGTCGACGAGGGTGGGGCCGGTGCGGTCCTCGTAGGTGCCGTCGGCGGCCCGGGTGGAGGCGACGATGACCACCGCTCGGCGCGGGGGCGCTGAGCTCACGAGCCCGGCTCCCGCCAGTCACCGGAGCGCCCACCAGACTTGGCGGTGACCCGGATCTCGGTGATCCGCGCGTGCCGGTCGACGGCCTTGACCATGTCGACGAGGGCCAGAGCAGCGACCGCGACGGCAGTGAGGGCCTCCATCTCGATCCCGGTCCGGTCGGCCGTGCGGACCGTGGCCCGGATCTCCACGCCCGCATCGTCGACCGACAGATCGACGGAGGCGGCGTGAAGCGCGACGGGATGCGCGAGCGGGATGAGGTCGGGGGTGCGTTTGACGGCCTGCAGCCCGGCGATCCGCGCGACGGCGAGGGCATCGCCCTTCGGCACGGTGCCCCCGCGCAGGGCCGCCACCGCTGCGGGGGACAACTCCACCCGTCCGGCGGCCGAGGCCTCGCGGGCCGTGATCGGCTTCGCGCTGACGTCGACCATGTGCGCGCTGCCATCGGCGCGGACATGGGTCAGCCCCGGCGCCGCCTCGCTCACCGGGTCGGTCATAGGAGGATGCTCTCGACCTCGTCGCCCACCTGCAAGTGGGTGACCTCGGCGGGCACGAGCAGCAGCGCGTCGGCGGCGGCCAGGTCCGCGACGAAGTGCGAGCCCTGCCCGGCCACGGGGGTCGCCAGCCACCGCCCGTCGTGCGGGTCGCGGGACACGGTGGCGCGGGCGAACTGCATCCGGCCCGCGGGCGAGCGCAGCGCCGCGGTGAGGCGCACCCGGGTGGTCGGCGCGAGCGCCGGCTCGAGCCCGAGCAGCCGGCGCAGCAGCGGCCGAACGAACGCCTCGAACGACACGAACGCCGACACCGGATTGCCCGGCAGCCCGAAGAACGGCACCCGCCGCTCGCCCAGCACCCCGAACCCCTGCGGCTTGCCCGGTTGCATGGCCACGGTGACGAAGTCGACCTCGCCGCGCTCGCGCAACACTGCCTTGACGACGTCGTGGACCCCCATGCTGACCCCGCCGGTGGTGACGATGACGTCGACCTCGGTGGCCAGCCGGTCCAGCAGCGCGCGCACCTCGTCGGGGTGGTCGCCGATGCTCCCCCGGTATGCCGTGTGCCCACCTGCCGCTTCGACGAGGGCAGCGAGCAGGTAGCTGTTGGAATCGTGGATCTGCCCAGGCTGCAACGGTTTTCCCGGGGCAATGAGCTCGGCACCGGTCGAGACGACGGCCACCCTGGGGCGGGGGTGGACCGTGACGGTGGCGTGCCCAGAGGCCGCGAGCAGACCGACATGGCGGGCCGTGAGAACGGTCCCGGACGCCAGCACCGGGCCGCCGACGGGGAGGTCCTCACCGCGCCGACGGATCGACGAGCCGAGCGGGGTCTCGACGAAAACGGCGACGACCGGCATACCGGCGTCGGTGTCCTCCACCTTGACGATGGTGTCGGCGCCATCGGGGACCATGGCTCCGGTCATGATCCGGGCCGCCTCGCCGGGGCCGACCGGGCGTGCGGGGGCGTCGCCGGCGGCCAGATCGGCCACGACGGGCAACCGCACGGGGGTGTTTGGGGTCGCTCCGAGCAGGTCCGCCGCGCGCACGGCATACCCATCCATCGCGGAGTTGTCGAAGCCGGGAAGGTCGACGAGGCAGACGACATTGGCAGCAGCCACGAGACCGACCGCCGCGCCGAGCGGGAGGGCGGCGGGCGGCAGCGGGCGAGCGACCGCGAGGACCGCTGCCAGGTGTTGCTCGACCGTGCGGTCAGCCACCGGACCCGCTCGCGCCGGCCGACTCAGCCGTCAGCACGGCGGCGTCGGGCACGGCGACGGGGCCCTGCACGAGCACGTCACCCCGGCAGACCACCCCGGCCCCGAAGGTGACGTCGCCACGCACCCGCAAGGAGTCGCACTCACGCAGGGAGGGCACCCCGGCCGGGAAGAGCCGCTCAAGGTCGTCGACGAACGCGAACTCGCTCGACAGATCGATGAGCGGATCGGGACGTTCGGTCGTCGCCGCCACCCGCCAGTCGGGCTCGAACCGGAACAGGTCTGAGCGCACGAGGGTGAGCTCGTTGGTCGTCTTCACCGGCCGGAACCGGCTGCGCGGCACATGCATCGCCCGCGAACCGTCGATTGCCTCGATGGCCGTCCCCATGGCGCACTCGATCTGGATGACCTTCGTCGAGGACTTGTCGGTCGGGTCGACGGTCTTGCGGTTGACGATGATCGGCAGTCCCAGCACCCCGGCGCGCTCGTCAAGCATCCTGGCGACGACGTCGAGGTCGACCCACAGGTTGTTAGCGTGGAAGGTGCTGTGTCGGGTCTCGTCGGCGAAGAAGGGCTCTTCGCCAGGGACCACCATCGCGTTGTCCCGCAACACAATTCGTCCGTCGCTCCGGCGGCGGGCGAGGTGCCCACCCTTGCGGTCGTTGACCGTGCGGGTACACACCTCGGCGAGGTAGGGCACCTGTTCGCGCAAGAGCCACGCCGCAATGTCGGGGTCGCAGGTGGCCCCGAGGTTGTCGGCGTTGGAGAGGAACGCGTAGCGGATCCCCATGCCCCGCAACGCATCCAGCAAGCCGGTGCGGGCCAGCGACAGATAGACATCGCCATGGCCGGGCGGGCACCACTCCAACTCGGGGTTGGCCGGCCAGTCGACCGGGCTGAGGTCATCGACCCGCAGCTTCGGCTCGGCGCTTTGCAGGAATCCCAGCGGCAGCCCCCGCACCGGCAGGTCGGGGTAGGCCGCGAGGATCGCTTCCGTCTCCTCGTGCGTGCGGAAAGAGTTCATGAAGATCACCGGGAGGGGGGCGGCATACTGCGCGCGCAGAGCGAGCACCTGCCGGGCGATGACGTCGAGGAAGGTCAGCCCGTCACGCACGGACAGCGCCGACTTCGCACCCGCCAGGCCCATGCTCGTCCCGAGCCCGCCGTTGAGCTTGATGACGACGACCTGACCGAGCGCCTGTGCCCGCTCGGCCTCGGTCGCCCCGACACCATCGAGGCGGGTCAGGTCGACCAGCGGCTCGATCGAGTCTTCGGGAATAGTGCCTTGGGCGCCCAACTCGAGTTGGTGGTAGTAGTCGCTGAAGACCGCAATGGCCCGCTCGTCCAGACCCCGCTCATGCATCCGTCGAGCGGCTTCGGCCAGACCGGCGGCGCTCATTTGATCCTCCAGGGGACGGTGGGCAGAGTCACCGCGCCAGCCTAACGGCCCGCCCCGCGGGCCTACGATCCGATCATGAGCCTGCCCGAGGTCCGCGCCGCGAAGACCGCACTCCGGCGCGCGATCCGCACCGGCCGCCGAGCCCAGGCCGCCGCCGGGGGCCGCGAAGCCGCGGGTGAGGCGCTCGCCGACGGGGCCCTCGCCCTCGCCGAGGACGTGCGCAGTCGCACCGGGAGGGTATGCCGCGTGGCGGCATACGTCGCGCTCCCGACCGAGCCACCCACGATGGCGATGCTGGAGCGCCTGCGCGCTGCCGGTCACGAGGTCTTACTGCCGGTGCTGCTCGCCGACAAGAGCCTGGAGTGGGACCTGGACCGAACCTGGCAGGGACCGGAGGCCCTGGCCTCCTGCGACCTCGTGCTCACCCCGGGGCTGGCCGTCGACCGGTCGGGTCGCCGGTTGGGGCAGGGCGGCGGCAGCTACGACCGGGCCCTCGTGCACGTGCGCCCCGATGTCGACATCGTCACCCTGCTGTGGGACGACGAACTCCTCGACACAGACGTCCCCGCCGAGCCACACGACCGGCGGGTCACTGCCGTGCTCACGCCGGGCCGCGGACTCATCCGGCTGGGGTGAGAAGGAGTTCCTCGCGGCGGGCGGTGCTCAGTGCCGTGTCGCTGAACGGCCAGGGGAAGGTCGTCCCGTCGGCCCAGGCACCGAGTTGGTCCGCGTAGTGGGGGCTCGCGGGATGCCCGCTCTGGCCGGACTGGTTGACCCAGGTCGACGCGTCGAGGTCGCCCAGATCGACGACCATCCGCATCGACGGGGCCCAGTTGACCGCGAAGCCGACGGAGGCGTTCCACCCGGTGGCGTTGACGACCGCCGAGCCACCGGGCAGCGCGAAGGGGCCGCGGTTGACCAGGGCCCGGATCGGCGCGGCGACGGTGTCGGCGCCGAGAACCCGGTGGCGCAGGGTCAGCGTGTGGACCCGCCCCCAGGACCAGCCTTGGACGTCCGAGCCGAGCGACTTGGTGAGGGCGAGGCGGGCCTGGACGAGCGACTGGCGCAGGATCTCGTCGCGACTCTCGACGATCGACGGGGTGCGCTTGTCGTCCCACCACGGGTTGGTCGGGTCGGCCAGGAGGGTCGAGATGACCAGCCGCCAGCGCGAGCCGCCATCGGCGCGCAGGTCGACGGGCAGTTGGTCGTCGAAGGCGGCCTGCAGCAGTTTGGTCCACACCGCATAGAAGTAGGCCGCGGCTGCGGACGACGGTGATCCGTCGGCAGGGGTGGTGAGGTCCCAGGAGCGCAACAGGTCTTGCGCGCTGCTGGTGAAGGGATCGTCGGCCAGGTCGACAGCGAGTAGTGCGGGGACGAGTTTCTCGGCGAACCCGTCGGTGCTGTCACCCTGGATCGAGGCGAGGTCTGCGGCGGTGAGGGTGCCCGCGCCGGCGGCGAGGATCCGCTCACGGATGCGCTGACTGCGCCAGCCGGCATCCCACTCGGTGGTGAGGAACGGGCTCGTCGCCGCGGTGACCTGTTGGTTGGCCGCGACGATGAACCCCTCGGCGGGGTTGAGCGCCCACGGCAGGTCCTCGAACGGCACCCAGCCGCGCCAATCTCCTTGCGACACCCACCCGGGGCTCGGGAGGAATCCCGCAGGCAGTCCCGCCGTCGCCGAGCGACGCAGCGGGATGAGCCCCGGCGCCTGGTAGCCGATGTTGCCCGACGTGTCGGCATAGACGAGGTTCTGCGACGGCACCGCGAAGAGCTTGGCCGCTGCCCGGAACTCCTCGAAGTCACCGGCGGCGTCGAGCGCAAAGATCGCATCGGCGCTCGTTGAGGGCACCAGCCCGGTCCAGGCGAGGGACACGGCATACGTCTCCAGCGCGGAGGTGGCCCCGGGCAGCGGTGACTTGCCGACCTCGGCGACCCCAGGCATGACATCGCTGACGATCGGTCCGTGTCCGGTGGCGCGGACCGTGAGGGGGACGTCCGCCCCGCCGCGGACTTTGATCGTCTCGGTCGTCACCTGGAGCGCGACCTGGCGTCCGTCGAGTTGGTATGCCGTGTCCGTCACCCGCTCGAGGAAGAAATCGGTGACGTCGGGCCCGAGGTTGGTGAAGCCCCAGGCGATCGAGCCGTTGTGCCCGATGATCACGCCGGGGACGCCGGCGAGGGCGAAGCCGCTGACGTTGAACGGGCAGTCGGTGCTCACGGTGCGGCAGCGCAGCCCGACCTGGCTCCAGATGCTGGGGATCGAGACGCCGAGGTGCGGGTCGTTGGCCAGCAGCGGCTTGCCGGACTTGGTGAGCTTGGGCCCGACGACCCAGGAGTTGGAGCCGACGCCGTCACCCCGGCCGAGGAGCGGGACGAGGGGCGCCAGCAGGGCGGAGGCCTGCGCCATCGCGTCGGCGGCGATGGGGTCGGTCAGCGCGGCGGCCAGCTCGGGGGCGAGGGCGGCAGGCGTCACGGGCTTGGTTGCGGGCTGGGCGGCCGGGAGGGTGAGGGCGCTGGGCAGGATCGTCTGCAGGCTCGAGGTCGTCGGCGACCAGTCGTCGGACGACAGGATCGGTGGGTGCTCAGTCGTCGGATAGGCCGGGTAGAGCGACCCGACGAGGCCCGCCCCCAATGTGCCGGTCAGGCGGCCCCGCGTGAGCTCGTCGGCGAAGTTGCCCTTGATGTCGTAGGCCATCGCCTTGAGCCAGACGAGGGAGTCGACGGCCGACCACGGCTCGACGCGATACTCGGGCAGTTGAGTTGCCAACAGTGGATATTCGACGGCGAGGTTGGCCGGTTCGCCGGCCTTGGTGAGGTAGTCGTTGACCCCGTCGGCATAGGCGCCGAGATAGAGCCGGGTGTTCGGTGCCAGGGTGGGAAGCTCCGCCTCGGCGACCTTGCGCCACCCCATCGTCCGGACCGCCTGGTCGGCCGCGAGGCCCGTCGACCCCACGAGCTCGGCCAGACGGCCGGAGCCGATGTGCCGTCGCAGGTCCATCTCGAAGAACCGGTCCGACGCCGCCACGAACCCCTGCGCGCGGAAGAGATCGGTCGCGTTGTCGGCCGTGATCGTCGGTATGCCGCGCTCGTCCCGGGCGACCGACACCGTCCCGCCCAGCCCTTCGAGGGCGATCGTCCCGCTGGTCTGCGGCCAGGCACGCCGCACGGCCGATGCACCGAAGCCGCCCGCGGCCACCAACGCCACGACCACAAGAGCACCGACCCACAACAGGGTCCGGCGGACCACCTTGGCACGCGTCACCCTGCGAGACTAAGCCACACCAACGGAAGGACCACGGATGTCGCCCCGCCTCGCGTCGATCGCGGGCATCGACGTGCCTGGGTTGGCCGCGGCATACGGGCTGGCGGACCTGACCCGGAGCCTCCTGGTCGGGGCGGCGGTCCTGCTGCTGGCCTTGGTCGCGGTGCGCGTGTCGGCGCGATCGGGCCTGCCGACGATGCTGCTCTACCTCGCCATCGGGTTCGCGCTCGGGGAGGACGGGCTGGGGCTGGCCTTCGACGATGCGCGCCTCACTCAGGTCCTGGGCTATTCGGCGCTCGTCTTCATCCTCGCCGAAGGTGGCCTGACGACCTCGTGGCCGGGGATCCGCAAGTCGGTCGCCCCAGCCGCCATGCTCTCGACAGTCGGCGTGCTCGTGTCGGTCGGGGCGGTCGCGGCGGCGGGGCACCTCCTGCTCGACCTCAGTTGGCCCGTGGCCCTGCTTGTGGCCGCGATCCTGTCGTCGACCGACGCCGCCGCGGTGTTCTCCGTGTTGCGTAGCGTGCCCCTCCCCCGGCGGTTGGCCGGGCTGCTCGAAGCCGAGTCGGGCTTCAACGACGCGCCCGTCGTCATCCTCGTCACGGCGTTGTCGCTGCGCCTTACCGACGCCGACCAGTTGCCGTGGTGGGCGCTGCTGCTCACCGCCGTGCTCGAGTTGGCCGCCGGATCAGCCATTGGGCTGGCCATCGGGTGGCTCGGTGGCCGGGTCGTGCGCCGCCTCGCGGGAGGCGCGTCCGGATTGTTCGCCATCGGGGTGCTCACCGTCGTCGTCCTCGCGTATGCCGCCGCGGCGAGCGTGCACGCCTCCGGCTTCATCGCGGCATACCTCGCGGCCCTCGTCCTCGGGAACATGGGGTTGCCGCACCGGCCCGCGGTGCACGGCTTCGCCGAGGCGTTGGGGACGCTCGCCCAGATCGGTCTCTTCGTGCTGCTCGGGCTGCTGGCCAGCCCCAGCCGGCTGCCGGCCCAGATCGTGCCGGCCGTTGTCATCGGTCTCGTGCTGCTCGTCTTTGCGCGGCCGCTGTCGGTGTTCGTCTCGCTCACGCCGTTCCGGATCGGGTGGCGCGATCAAGTGTTCCTGTCGTGGGCGGGGCTGCGCGGTGCCGTGCCCGTCGTCCTGGCAACCGTCCCGCTGACGGTCGGCGCGATGGGGACCCAGTGGATCTTCGACCTGGTCGTCGTCCTCGTCGTCGTCTATACCCTCGTCCAGGCGCCGACGCTGGCGTGGGTCGCGCGCCGACTGGGCGTCGTCGAGTCAGTGAGCCAGACGTCGATCGAGGTCGAGACGACTCCGTTGGAGGAGCTCAACGCCGACCTCATGAGCGTCTCCATCGGGCCGGAGTCGCGGCTGCACGGGGTCGAGATCTTCGAGTTACGGCTGCCCCCAGGGGCTGCAGTGACGCTCGTCGTGCGCGGCTCGGAGACGCTCGTGCCGATCCCGAGCACCCGGATGCGACGCGGCGACCAGATGCTCATCGTCACCACCGCGGACGTGCGTCGGCAGGTCGAGAAGCGTCTGATCATGGTCAGCCGCCACGGGCGACTGGCCGGCTGGGTGTCCGACTCCACTGGCCCGACTGGACCGGGTCACGGGAATTCGGGCACCCGGGGCACCGTTCCGTAGACTGGCCCACCGCCACATCCCGAAGATCGACCGAGGACCACCGTGCCCACGTACGCCTACGCCTGCACCGCCTGTGACCATGCGTTCGACGCTGTCCAGTCCTTCAGCGACGACCCGTTGTCCGTGTGCCCCGAGTGCGACGGTCGGCTGCGCAAGGTTTACGGCTCGATCGGCGTGACCTTCAAGGGGTCCGGCTTCTACCGCACCGACTCCCGCGCCGCCTCGTCGAAGTCGTCGACGGTTCCCGCGTCCTCCGGGGGGTCGGGCTCTGGCTCGTCGGGTTCTGGCTCGTCGGGTTCTGGGAACGGTTCGTCGTCGTCCGGGTCTGGGTCTGGGTCCTCAGGCTCATCGTCTGGCTCAGGGTCCTCAGGCTCGTCGCCCGGGTCTGGTTCCCCGGGCTCGTCGTCGTCCGGCTCAGGGTCCTCAGGCTCGCCGTCTGGGTCGTCGAGTTCGTCCAGCGCCTCGTCCTGAGGTCGTCCACACCCCCCTGGCCGGTCGTCCCACCGTCCACAGGCACCCGAGGCGAGGGGGCGGCGGCATACCGCAGCCTCTAACCTTCGGGACATGACGAGCGTTCCGCAGGCGCAGATCGGGGTCATCGGCGGCTCCGGGTTCTACAGCTTCCTCACCGGCGCGACCCGGGTGACGGTGGCGACTCCTTTCGGGGAGCCGAGCGACGACCTGGTCGTCGGTGAGTTGCATGGCCGCAGCGTGGCGTTCCTCGCCCGACACGGGCATGACCATCGCTTCCCGCCGCACCGGGTCAACTACCGGGCCAACCTGTGGGCCCTGCGCTCCCTCGGCGTCCGGCAGGTCATCGCGCCCTGTGCGGTCGGCGGGCTGCGGCCGCAGCTCGGGCCGGGCACCGTCGTGGTCCCCGATCAGCTCGTCGACCGGACGTGGGGGCGCGCCCAGACGATCTACGACGACGTGGGCGCCGTCGTGCATGTGAGCTTCGCCGACCCTTACTGCCCGGCCGGGCGAGCTGCGGTCGCAGCGGCTCTCGCCGACACTGACATCCCCCATCAGCTCGGCGGCACACTCGTCGTCGTCAACGGGCCACGGTTCTCCTCACGCGCCGAGTCGCTGTGGCACCAGTCCCAAGGGTGGGATCTCGTCGGCATGACGACGATGCCAGAGGCCGCGATCGCCCGTGAGCTGGCGATGTGTTTCACGACGGTCGCCATGGTCACCGACCTCGATGCGGGGGTCGAGCACGGCGATGGAGTGACCCATGACGAGGTCCTCGCTGCCTTCGCCGAGAACATGCCACGGTTCAAGGCGTTGGTCGGAGACGTCGTCGGTCGGCTGCCCGAACCGACGCCCGACGAGACGGCGACCTGCGCCTGTCGGCGCTCCCTCGACGGCCTCACCCTGCCGTTCGCGTTGCCATGAGCCCGCCATGAGCCCTGTCTTGAGCCCTGCCCAGGGCGGTGCGCTACGTCCGGCCCGCCGATCCCGTCGGCAGCGGTTCCTGCGGGCTCGGGCCAGGCGGGCACTGACGGCACTCCTCGTGGGGGTCGCCGGGTGGGTGGCCGTGTCGGCGGCCCGCCCCGCTCCCGTCGAAGGCGGCATACCGGTGCTCGTGGCGGTCCGAGACCTGGCAGCGGGGGCGCGGGTCGGATCAGGGGACCTCCGCGCGGTGCGGGTGCCGCCGGACGCGGTCCCGGCGCGGGCGATCCTCGACGCGAGCGCCGCGGCGGGCGCCCTCCTCGCCGGCCCGCTGAGCGAGGGCGAAGTGCTCACTGCGACCCGCCTGCAGGGTCCAGGCCTGCTCGCCGGGGCGTCGTCCGACACGGTCGCAGTGGCCGTCCCGTTGGCCGATCCATCGATCCTCGCGGCCCTGCGACCCGGAGATCGCGTCCGGGTGCTGGCCGTGGGCACTGGCGCCGTTGTCGGCGATGCGACCGTCCTCGTCGCGACGGCGCCGGCCGACGAGGTCAGCGGGCTGGTCGCGACGGGTTCCGGCCCCGGCAGTCTCATCGCGGCCCTGGACCGGCAGGCGGCCTCGGCTCTGGCGGCTGCCCAAGGCCCGTCGGGGGTGTCTGGGGGGTTCGTCATCGCGCTGTTGAACTCCGACACGATACGCGCGCCGATGTGACCTAATTCCCATTTTGTGCACGGACGGAGTAGCCTGAACGTCGTGCTCGGGGAAGCTCTCCTCTGGCATGCCAAGCGAAACACTTCATGCTCCCCTGGGCGCACCTGCCGCCCACGCCACCCTCAACTGAGGCTGGATCTCCCAGGGTCGGGAGCCCACCCCACAAAAGGATCACGCACCCATGCTCAAGGGATTCAAAGACTTCCTCATGCGCGGCAACGTCGTCGACCTCGCGGTCGCCGTCATCATCGCCGGCGCGTTCGGCAAGGTCATCGAGGCCTTCGTCACGATCGTCATGGACATCATCGGCAAGCTCGGCGGTCAGCCGGACTTCTCCGCATGGGCCCCGGGCGGCGTGCACCTCGGCAGCTTCATCACCGTGACGATCTCGTTCCTCATCATCGCGGCCGCCGTCTACGCCATCGTCGTCGTCCCGCTCAACAAGCTCGCCGAGCGCCGCAAGGCCGGCGAGGTCGTCGAGGACGAGGCCCCCTCGGCCGAGGTTGCCCTCCTCACCGAGATCCGCGACGCCCTGCGCACTCGCTGATTGCACCACAGCACCACTGGCACGACCTGAACCACGGGCACGACCTGAACCACACGCACCACCTGTTCGACCACGAAACGCCCCGGCGGGGCGGGAGCCATTGGCACCCGCCCCGCCGTCGGCTTTCACGGGCGGGTAGGCCTCTGGGACCACGTGCCCACATCGTCCGACCGGGTGCCAACCTCACGCTGGGAAGGCACACTTGATGGGTGACTTGGCTTGTCCTCGGCATCGCTCTGATCGCCGCGTTCAGCGCGTTCACCCAGATCATCACCGGATTCGGCTTCGCCCTCGTCGGCCTTCCGCTCCTCGCCCTCGTGACCGACCCCGTGACGGCAGTGGTCTCGATGACTGTCCTGAGCACTGCGCTCACCCTCGGCGCCTCGATCCAGCAGCGCCGCGACATCGAATGGCGCCCAGCCGGAAGCGTCACGGCCACTGCCCTGCTGGGTATGCCGGTCGGGCTGCTTGCCCTGCGCCTCGTCGACGCGCGCTGGCTCAGTGTCCTCATCGGCATCGTGCTGCTGGCGTTCACCTTCGCGCTCGTTCGCGGGATCCGATTGCAGGGTCGCGCCGTGACCCCGACCGCGGGCTTCGTCAGTGGCGCGCTGCTCATGTCGACGGGCATGAACGGCCCGCCCCTGGTCGTTGCGTTCCAGAACAAGGAGATGAGCCCGCCGCAGTTCCGCGCCACCCTGCAGGCGGTCCTCACGATCCAAGGCTTCTTCGGCCTCGTAGGCTTCGCCGCCGTGGGGTTGTTCAGCCCGCCCGTCTGGTCGGTCGTGGCCTACGGAGCGCCGGCAATGCTCGTCGGCTGGTGGGTCGGGCATCTCGTCTCCCGACGGATGGATGCCGCGCTGTTCCGACGGCTCGTCCTGGTCACGTTGGCCGCCAGCGCAGCCACCTCGATCGCCACCGGCCTGCTCGGCTGAGCAGGCCCGAGCGGCATACCTGCCGGGTCACTCCCAGTGCGGAGGGCGCTGTTCCTCGAGCCAACGGTCGTGCTCGTCGCCGCTGCGGGGCCGCTCGCCCCACCCGGTGTCGGTGTCGTCGGCGCTGCGCTCGGCAGAACTGCGCTTGAGCTTCTTGCGCTTGCCCGGCTTGGCAGCCTCGCCGACTTCCCCGACCTCGCTGGCCTTGGCGGCCTCGGTGGGTTTGCTCTCCGCAGCCGCCTCGGTCTCCTGCGCCGAATTGGGCTCCGCCACTGACGGCTCAGGCTCAGCGGCCGGCTCGGGTGCCTTCGGCTCAAGCGCCTCTGCGGCCGCGACTTGGGCGTTCCGCGCCCGCAGCGTGGCCGTCACGGCGGCGACAACGCGCACCACTTCGGGCGCCGGGTCGCGATAGAGATCGGTGCTCCAGACCCGAATCGGCTCCCAGCCGAGTCGGCGAAGTTGCCGCGGGCGCAGGACGTCGCGGGCGCGGACGCCCGGGAGGGCGGCATACCCGGGTCCGTCGCTCTCCACCGCGACCAGCCAGCGGTCGGCGACGGAGGGGTGGCCGACGGCGAGTTCGACGCGGTGGGGGCCGACACCCATCTGGGCCTGGACGGTGAGGCCCTCCTGGCGCAGCCGCGAGGCGAGGTAGGACATGAGCGGGTCGCCACCTTGGGCGGTGGTCGACTCCCCCTCGTGTATGCCGCCCGCCTCGGCGTGCGCGAGCAACTCGACCAGGCGGCCGGCTGGGGTCGCCCGCAGCCGGCCGGCGTCGAGATCGCCGGAGCGCAGCGTCGACACGACCACGAGTTCCTGCCGGGCCCGCGCCGTGGCGGCGATGAGGGCCGCCTCGCCACCGGGAAGATTGAGCGCCGGGAAGCGGTGCAGCACCCGGCCGTGCGGCGTGCGGCCGTAGCCGACGGCGAGCAGCACGACGTCGCGCAGCAGGCCGTCGGCCTCCTCGACCTGGGCCACGACGAACGGCTCGACCCCGACGCCAGCGAGGAATTCGCCCGCGGCGACGTCGCCGTCGAGCCGGCCGATGCCGTCGCGAACGCCGTCGCGCACCAGGTGGGCCATGTCGGCGGTGAGGGTGAGGACGGCCAGGGTCTGGTCGCGGCGGTGCCGGGCGTGTTCCAGGACGAGCTCGACGACCCGCGCGACCTCGGCAGCGGTCCACTCGATGGCGCTGTCGGTGCCGGGCAGCACGGCCGCGGTGCCCTCGACATGGTCGAGGCGCAGCGCGGGGACTCGCAGCGGCGACGGGGCACCGTGGGTGATCCCCTCCGGAGGCAACAACGCGAGTCGGGCGTCGAGGTCGGTGTGCCACCAGGCGAGGCGACGCTCGGGCAGGACGGCGGTGGCGGCGGCATACAGGGAGGGCGGGGCGGCCGACGGGTCGGTGACGGGACGGGTTCCGGCGCTGGCGCGGAAGGCGCTCGGGACGGCTCCGTCGGGACGACCGATGACGAGCGTCTGGCGGCCTCGGGACAGCGCCGACACGGCTTCGGCGACGCTGACCGTGGTGGCGTCGTCGAGGACGACCACGTCGACGGCGGTGCCGGGCGCGAGGACCTGCGCGACGGCATACGGGCTGACGGCCAGGCACGGACGCAAGGCGCCGATGACCCGGTCGGCCTCGCGGTGCAGGGCCGCAAACGGCAGGTGCCCATGGCCGAGCCCCGCCTGCGCGTGCAGGAGGTCGGTCTGGCGGGGGTGCTCGCGAGCGCGCTGGCGGGCGCGACGGTCGACGACCGCGCGGACACGGCCCGCGTCGCTCGTGCGCCCGACCTCGTCGAGCCCGGCGAGTTGGTCGGCGGCCAGGCGCAGCGCGCCGCCGTCGTGGTTGGCGTAGCGCGGGTCGCGTGCGCGGATCTCCTGGCCCAGCGACGCCCACCAGACGTGCTCGACCTCGGCGGGCACGTGCTCGGCGGCGACCCCGCGCGCGGCGAAGTCATCCATCACCTCGCCCATCCGCGCGGCCCGCAACTCGTCGACGACCGCAGTGACCTGGGGCAGGATGTCGAGCCGGTCGAGCCGCTCGGCCAGCCGGGTCAGGCGGGCGCGCAGCAGCGGGAACGAGGTCGTGAGCATCGGCCCGTCGTCGGGTCCGGGGCGCAGCCGCTCGTCGAGCCAGGTGAGGTCGGCAACGAGCCCTTGGTATGCCGCCTCGCCCTCCTCCAACCGCGGAGAGATCTCGGGCCGGCCGCCGGCGCCGACGAGGTCGTGCCAGGCGATCCGTTGGTTGCGGGCGCGGACCAACTCGGCGTGCAGGTCGGCCGGGGGGCGACCGGGACGGAGCATTCGGCGGGCCTGGCGGCGCACGCGCGAGCGCGACCAGCCGCCGAGCTCGACGGCCGACTCGGCGCGATAGGCGCGGCTGCCGGTGGCGACGACGTGCTCATCGAGCGGGACGTCGAAGATCTCGGGCCGGAAGACCTCGAGGGTCTCGTGGACGCCGCGCATGGTGACGAGGGCGTGGCGCCAGTCGGCGGCGGAGCGGGCCGGGCGCAGGCTGGACTCGACGAGGATCGAGTCGAGATCGGCGGTCGTCGCGGCCAGATCGCCGCCGGTGAGCCGCGTGACGATGTCGCGGGCCCGCTCGACCTCGGCCTCGGAGCGGATGGTGGCGCCGTACCAGGGGTCGCCGCCCTCGGCCGACCAGGCTCCCGCGGCGGCTGCGGCCTGCAGGTGCTCGGCCAACTCGGTGACCCGTGCGCGGGAGAGCTCTTCGAGGGCGGCGCCGCCGATCCGCACCCGGGAGCCCGGCGCGGGGTGACGCGCGGCGAGGGCGCCCATCGCCTCCTGGATTTCGTATGCCGTGACTCCCCACGGGCGGCGCACCTCGTGGATCGCGGCGACATGGTCGGCGAGGGTCTGCTCGGACTGCCCGACGGTGGCCGCCCGGTCGAGGCGCCCGCGAGGGTCGGCGGCGTCGGCGAGGTCGCGGTCATCGAGGGTCGCGAGGCGGGCGAGTGCTTGGCCTAGCTCGCTCGTGACGGCGCGGCGATCCTCACCGGCGCCGGTGAGGTCCAGGACGAGGTCGTCGAGGCCGACGGAGGCGAGCCGGTCCTGCAGTTCGCGCAACGACCGACGCTGGGAGGTGACGTAGAGGACCTGCTTGCCGTCGTGGGCGAGGGCGGCGACGAGGGCGGCGACCGTTTGGGTGGCACCGGTGCCGGTCGGGGCGGTGAGGACGAGTTGGCGGCCCGCGCGGACCGCCTCGATGACCGACTCCTGGGTGGCGTCGAGGTCGAGGACCCGCATCTCCAACTCGGGGTCGGGGGTCTCGGCGGGCTCAGGGAGGGCCTGACGCAGCCGGGTGATGGCCGGCTCGTCCCCGGCGAGGGCGGCGACGAGGTCGACCTGGGCGAGCCATTGGGCCTGACCGCTGACGTCGGCGACCATGTCGGGCTTGCCGTAGGGGTAGGTCCCGAGAACCAACCTCGGGGTGACGGCGAAGCCGGGGAGGTCGGCGCAGAGGCGACCGAGGGCGGCATACACGGGGTAGGGGTCGAAGCCACCCGCGGAGCCCTTGAGCGTCGTGAGGGCGGCGAGGGCGGTGGGGTCGACGGCGATGCCCGCGACCGAGCGCAGGTAGTTGACGAGCACGGGGTTAACCTCGACGGTCGGCCCAAGGTCGAGGTCGAAGTCGTGCTGGGCCGGGCTGGTGGGGCGCAGGGTGCAGGTGCGCAGCAGGACCGGGGCCTCGACGATCGCGCGGGCGCGCGGCGGGTCCCAGGTGGCGACGCCGATGGCGACGAACCCGACGACCAGGCCGCGCTCGTTGAGGAGCTCGGAGGCCTTGGCGTGGATCGCCCGGACGGTGTCGCGGGCCTCCTCGAAGGCGGCGGCCTCGCGGACTAGGTCGGACAGGCTGGTGGGACGGCCGGCGAGCAGCATCGAGACGCCGCCGGGGTGGGCGGTGGTGAGATCGAGGTAGCCGTCGCGGTCAGGCCCCTCGGGCGCCCAGAGCAGGGTGTTGCGGCCGCCGACCTCGGACAGCTCCCGGGCCCAGCTGGCTATCGTCTGCGCAACACTCACCGGGTCAGGCTAACCGGGGCAGCGCGGTTGGCTCGGGTGCCCGCGCCGAGGGAGCGCCGTTTGGTGTGGTTCGGGGCTGCCTGGGTATGCCGCGTGCCCCGGTTCCGTGCGGGTCCGGCTTCCGCGGGTCCGGCTTCCGCATGCCCGGCGGCTCCGCTTGGGGATTGGCTCGGGGCTGGGGCCGCCTGTCACAATGGCGGTCGCGGCTGTGCCCGTCCCGGGACGGCTGGCCGTGCCCCGCCCTCGTAGCTCAGGGGATAGAGCACCGCTCTCCTAAAGCGGGTGTCGGCAGTTCGAATCTGCCCGGGGGCACCCAACCGTTCCCCAGGTCTACGGCCATTTTCGGCCTCCTCTCGCTACTCCGCTTCGAGGCATGCTCCCCCGCTGGGGCCCCATGGGCTTCCCGAGACATCGCACTTCACGATCGCCCCTCGAGTCGGGCAACCCGGCGAGACAATCCGGCAATGGCCTCGTTCGCCACCGCCAGCGACGACTCAAGGGATGCCGCTCGATCCCCGACCGCCAGCTCGTTGGCGCTTTTCATCTTGCGCTCGATGCCGCCACGCAGGGGTCCCTGCGGGTTTGGGCCGAACTACTGCCAAACGCCGAGTTGGCCGGAGCCGAGGAGGGCATGAGCCGCCGTCAGGGCAGCCTCCGCCACTCTCAGTGCGTCCTCCAGGTCTCCCGCGTCGGGGCCGGCTTCGTCGGAGTCGGGGTATTCGTATGCGTTGCGATTACGGCGAATTCGACCGAAGGAGCGGAAGGGCGAGCCGGGCCCACCAAACTGCGCCTGGACGGCGTCTTGGATAGCGATGTGACCGCCGCGGCTGGTGGCGCGGAGCCCTTGGACGGCGAGCAGCGCGGCGGCAGCCTTACGCAGTGCGTCGTATGCCAGTTGGTAGGCGCCGGTCAGGTCGCTCAGTCGTTCAGCAGATCGGGCTGACTCGATGTGGCGTGTGCCGTCCGCGAGGAGCCGCGCCGCGAGGGCCGCGTCCGGAGTGACCCGTTCAAGCTCTCCGCCGGCCACGAGGGTGGACACCTCGGCACGGCCTGGCCCCCAGGTCAGGACGCGTCACCTGTCTCAGGCACGGAGCGGATGGGGACAAGCGGGCGGCTGGTTACTTCGGCGTGGAAGCCGTCTGTGCCGTTCCGCCACCACGCCAGCGACCGGATCGTCACATTCACCTCGCGCCCCAGCCGACGGTAGGCACGCTGGGCAGCATCGTCGAGCTCGTCACGATCGGGACGACCGATCACGAGAACATCGAGGTCCGCAGGTGCCCGGCCGGGCACACCGGCATACCGCGCGGCCCAGGACCCGTAGAGATACAGACCTTCGATGCCCCCAACGGAAGCGAACTCCTCGGCGATCACCTGGGGCGGGCCGAACGACCGGAGCAGCAACTCGGTCAGCGGTTGGGTGATCGGCGAGGGCAGTGCGCGGACCAGCCGAGTGTTCCCGACCCGCCGTGAGACAACAACGCCGGCATCCTCGGCCCGGGAGACCTCTCGTTGGGCTGTCGAAACCGAGGCGCCAACGCGGTTGGCGAGCTCCGTGAGCGACCATTCTTGTTCCGGGTTCAGCAGGATGAGGGCCAGGACCTCCCCTTGCAGGGCAGACCGCAGCAACGGCAAGAGCTGCGGAGCTGGAGATTGCATAACCTGGAAGATACTTTGCACGTTACGGTAAGTCAACGTAGGCAGCGTGCTCAAGGCGCGCTGGGCGGCATACCTCTGCGGGGAGGTGGCAGCACGGCGTGAAGTACCGGGTCGGCTTCGCTCCCGAGGCCGCCGAGCAACTGGTCGCGTTGCAGCGCTACCTCACCCCGATCGCCACGGCGGCTTCAGAGCGTCACGGTTGAACTCAACGGGACGTCGTCGACGGTGGTGCCGACCAGGACGTCGATGGTCCCCGGCTCGTGAGCCCAGCCAACTCCGTTCTGCCAGTGAGCAAACGCCCGTGCCGGCACGCTGATCTCGACCGCCACGGACTCATCCGCATCCGCGCGCACCACCGCGTGACCCGCCAACCAGCGCACCGGCCGGTCGACGCCGCTCTCGGGTCGCGCCAGATAGACTTGAACCACCTGCTTGCCGCGGCGCGCTCCCGTGTTGGTCACCGTCACCCCAACCCGCGCATCGCCGCCGCTCGCTGCAGGCGCCTTCACGACCAGGTCGCGCAGCTCCCACGTCGTGTAGCCGAGACCAAAACCAAAGGGGTATGCCGCCCGCGGCACCTCTCGCAGCCCATGCCCCAGCCCATCCCACAGCCCCGCCCGCAGCCAGGCGCGGTAGCCGAGGTGGATCCCCTCGGCATACTCAAGCTTTCCGTCGACGGGAGTGACATCGAGGACCGGCACCTCGGCCATGCTGGCCGCCCAGGTCGTGGGCAACCGGCCACCCGGCTCAACCCGACCGAGCAGCACGTCGGCCAGCGCATTCCCCATCTCCTGCCCACCGAAGTAGGGCAGCACGATCGCCGAAACGTCGTCGCGCCAGGGCAATTCGACCGGTGACCCGGAGTTGACGACCACCACGGTCGGGGTGCCCGTCGCCGCCACCGCCGCGACCAGGTCGTCCTGTCGGCCTGGCAGCCGCAGGTCGCTGCGGTCGAAGCCTTCAGACTCGACCTGCGCGTTGGTCCCGACGACGACGATGGCCAGGTCCGAGGCGGCTGCGACAGCCACCGCGTCCGCGATCCGAGCCTCCGGGTCGGTGTCGGACGGCGCCACACCCAGGGTGATCCCGAACGCGCCATCGGTCGTCTCCTGCATGATCGCCAGGTCGAGCTCAAGGACCACATCGACGGGCCGACCGGCAGTGACCGACACAGCGACCGGAGCCACCGCCTTCGGCGGGTCGAGGATGTTGGCTCCCACGTCGGTGCTGTCGCCGACCGCCACATCGTCCAGCACCAGCGCCCCGTCCACGCTGATCCGCCCGCGGCCGATCGACGCGAAACCCACTGTCACATCACCGTTTTCGGTCGGCGTCCACCGGCATGACAACTCCAGCGCCGACGCCGTCAGGGTCGGAGCGTTGCCTGCGAAGAACACCAACGAGGTCGCGAACCGGTCCTCTCGCATCAACTCGACACCAGCATCGTCGAGGAAGCGCACCAACACACCAGGCCCACCGGTCGACGGATTGGTCAGCTCCGCCAACGGCAGCGCCGTGATCCCCATCGTCGCCACCGCCCCGAGCCGATAGGTCACCTCGGCGTCCGGGAGCGCCGCGACAATCCCCTCCCACGGGCTGACGACGCGCTCCGGGATGACCGTCGCCGACCCGCCGCCCTGGGTCCTCGCGGCCACCGCGTTCTGACCGATCACCGCAACCCGCTGCAGCCGCGCCGCATCCAACGGGAGCACCCCATCGTTGGCCAACAACACCGTTCCCTCGGCCGCCGCCTCGCGCGCGAAGGCGACGCCGTCCTCGACCCGCAGCAAGCCTCCAGCATCAGCCGGCCCACCGGCATACGACTCAAGCGCCCCGACCCGCTGCGCGAGCGTCAGCAACCGCGCGACCTTCCGGTCGATCGCCGCCTCCGACACCCGCCCGTCCCGGACCGCCTCGACCAACGCGGCACCCCAGGCCCCGTCCGGCCCGGGCATCGCCAGGTCCTGCGACGCCGACGCCGCGGCAACGCTGCGGACCGCGGTCCAGTCACTGACCACCACCCCGTCGAAGCCCCACTCGGAGTTCAGCGGCGTCTCCAACAGGTCGTTCTCCGACGCCGTCACCCCGTTGATCGAGTTGTAGGACGACATCACCACCCACACCCGCGCCTCGACGACCGCCTTCTCGAACGCCCGCAGATAGACCTCGCGCAGCGTCCGCTCGTCCACCTCGCTGCTCGCGGTGAACCGCTCCGTTTCATACTCGTTGGCCACGTAGTGCTTCACCGTGGCCCCAACGCCGTTCTCCTGCACCCCCATCACGTATGCCGCGGCCAACTCCGCGGTCAGCCACGGGTCCTCGCTGAACGCCTCGAAATGCCGGCCACCCAGCGGCGACCGGTGCAGGTTGATCGTCGGGCCGAGCACGACGTCGACGCCCTTGCGCCGGGCCTCCTGCGCCGAAACATTGCCATAGCGCCGCGCGATCTCCGGGTCCCACGACGACGCCAGCGCGGTGGCCGACGGCAGGTTCAACGACGGCGAGCGCTCATCCCACAGCGGTCCGCGCACTCCCGACGGCCCATCCGAAAACACTATGGACCGCAACCCGATTCGCTCGATCGGCCACGTCGACCAGGTGTCCCGGCCGGTGAGCAGCCTGACCTTCTCCTCCAGGGTGAGCACCGCGATGAGCGCGGTGTGAGTCGCCCCAACCATCTCGTCCTGCGATGTCATCCCCGCGCCTCTCCCTGCCTGACTGGTCATCGAACCCGCCGCAACGATCCCTCGTCGAGGTGATACTCCGCGTCCGCCTGATCGGCGCACCACGAGTCATGCGTCGCCAGCAACACGACCGCCCCCGCGTCAGCCTCGGCGCGCAACAACGCCACGATCGTCTCGCGGGTCGCCCCGTCCAACTCGCTCGTCGGCTCGTCCGCGAGCAGCACGCTGTGTCGCAACGCCAAGGCCCGCGCGACCCCGACCCGCTGCTGCTCGCCGCCGGACAACTCCTCAACCAGGTGGTTGCCCGACTCGGCCAGCAGCACCGACGCGAGCGCCGCGTCCGCCCGCGCGTGCGCCTCCCCCGCGCCGACGCCGTGCATCAGCAGCGGCACGACGAGGTTCTCCCGCGCCGTCAGGGCCGTCACGAGGGCGACCCCCTGCGGCACGAGGACAATCCCCGCGCGAGCCGCAGCGACCCGATCGCCTACTGGCGCAGCGGCATACGTCACCGTCCCTGCCGTCGGAGCGAGCGCGCCGGCGAGGATCCACAGCAAGGTCGACTTGCCTGCCCCCGACGGTCCGGTGAGCGCGGTCATCGTCCCCGGCGCGAGCGCGAGCGCGACGTCGTCCAGGACCCGCCGCCCGTCACTCAACTCGTAGGCGACGCCCGTCGCCACCAGTGGCCGGGCGGCCCGCATCACGTCGGTCGGCACGGCTCCCGCTCCTCCTGCCTGCCAGTGGGTATGCCGTGTACGGTACAGGCGCGGGCGCCGCACCGACCGTGCCGCACGGGGAGGGCAGATGTTGGGAGCGTTGCGCTACCGACGAGCACAGGCCGTCGTCGTCGTCGTGCTCTCGGCCCTCGTCACGGCGTGCCTCGTGCTCGCTCCCCTCTACACCCGGGCACTTGAGCAGTCGTCGGTCACCACCCTCCTGCGCGCCGCCACTCCGACAGAGTCCGGCATCCGCTTGGCCTCGTTCAGCTCGGCCGAGCCCGGCATCGCGCTCGACCCCGACGACCTGGCCGAGCTCATCCCGAGCGGCATCCGCGCCCGCTACGGGACGGCGATCGCGGCGACGTCGGTGGGCGTCCGGCGGATGCCGCTGGGGCCAGAGCCCGGCGGGGTGCTCCTCGCCCGGGACAACGCTTGCGCCCACGTCACTTTCCTCGAGGGTCAGTGCCCGAGCGCCGCCGGTGAGATCGCCGTGTCCGCCGACCAGGCCAGGGTCTATGAACACGCCATCGGGACAGCCGTGTTCGTCGGCGAATTCGACGGCGCCGTCAGCCTGCCCACCGCGTCCCCCCGCACCACCCTCCACGTCGTCGGCATCTACGAACAGGTCGACGGGAGCTACTGGTTCGGCGAGCGCCTGACCGGGCAGGCCTCTGCCAGGCTCGGATTCGACACAATGCTCACCCCTCTGACCACGCTCACCGAGCGGGTGACTGCCGTCGACGGCCAGTTGACCACGTGGTTCGAGCGGCACTACGCCCTCGATCTGCCGCTGCTCACCGACACCGTGGGAGTCGATCAGATCGGCCCGCTCGGAGCGACCGTGGCCGACCTCGTCCGTTACCCGATGGGCGTCGAACGATCCGGCACCCATGTCGCCGACACCGTCACCGCGCGCAGCGGCCTGCCCGCGATCGCCGAGCAGGTCCGCGTCGGCAGCGCCCAGGCCGGCATCACGGTGCCGCTGCTCATGGCCCAGGCGAGCCTGCTGCTCGTCGCTGTCCTCTGGCTGGTCCTCGTCGCCGCCGCCGACCAGCGCCGCAGCGAGGTCGCCGTGGCCCGGCTGCGCGGCCGCGGCTCGCGTGGCGCCCGCCGGATCCTGCTCGCCGAGACCCTCCCACCCATCATCCTCGGCGCTCCTCTGGGAGCAGCTCTCGCGGCGGGGGCGGTCTCGGCCGCACGGCATACCTTGCTTCCGTCCCAGCCGCCCTTCGAGGTGCCGGTCGGAGCGGTCGTCGCGCTCGCCGCAGCGCTCGCGCTCATGCTCACTCTCGCGGTCGTCTCGGTCCGGAGGGTATGCCGCGAGCCCGTCGCCGCGTTGCTGCGCACCGTCCCGCCGCGGCGGGGAAGCGTGCGGCTGGGCGTCCTCGAAGCGATGCTCGTCGCGGCGGCTGCGGCGGCGTTCGTCGCCTTGGTCACCGGATCGGTCGGCGGCGCGGTCGGGCAGATCGCGCCGACCCTTCTCGCGCTCGCTGTCGGGGTGATCGCGGCGCGCGTCCTGTCGGCCGTCCTCGCCGCCGGGGGCCGGCGACTCCTGCTCGCCGGACGGTCGACGTCAGGTGCTGCCTTGCTGACCGCCAGCCGCCGCGGGACCACTCGGTGGCTCGTCCCTGTCGTCACCATTGCGCTGTGCATCGTTGTCGTCAGCGCGGATTCGCTGGCCGTCGGGGCTCGCAACTGGAGCGATCGGGCCGGCGCAGAGGTGGGTGCCGCCACCGTGCTGACCCTCGACTCCGCCGACCTGTCCGCCGTCGCCGCAGCAGTGCGGGCCGTCGATCCGACGGGCGAGCACGTCACGCCGGTTGCCCTCCTGCAGCCGGCCGCGGAGGGCGGCACGACCACCGTCGGCGTTGTCCCGGGCGCGTTCCGTCGGATCGCCCTGTGGCCCGGAATTGACATCGCCGCCCTGCCGTGGGACCGGCTCACGGCCCCGACCGCTCCCCCGTTGGTTGCCACCGGGAGCCGGATCTCCTATCACGTCACCGCTCCGGCCTTGACGGTCGTCGGGCCCGCGATCCGGCCAGCCCCGACCTCGTTGGCCCTGGCCCTGCGCGTCGTCCGAGCCGACGGGTCGGTCGAGTCGGTCCCCCTCGGGACGATCCCCGCGTCTGGCATTGATGCCGATCAGGAGATCGCCGCCGGCTGCTCGGAGGGCTGTCGGATCAGCGGGATCGGGGTCCTCGGCCCACCCGGAGCGGCGGGCGTTTCCGGCACCGTGGCGGTGAGCGAGTTGGCCGTCGACGGGCGCCCGTTCGACCTCGGCGGCGCAGGCTCGTGGCACGCACCGGCGCCCGTAGACCCGGGCGGAACTCCCTCGGGCGGAGCCACGGTCAGCGGGAGTTTCGCGCCCGGATCGACCACGCTGACCTATGACACCAACGGCGCCGACAAGGCGTTCCTCGCTCACGCCTCGCGGCCCGAGGTCGTGGTCGCGCTGACCACCCCGACCTCCACACCGAGCGCCACTGCCGCCACCTTCGGTGGGTCCTACGTCGACGGAAGCTCGCTGTTGCTCACGTCCGCTGGCGGGGTGGCATTCGTCCCCGGCGGCCCCGCCGCAGCGAGCATCGTCAACCTCGACAACCTGCTTGCCCAAGGTTGGCGCGGGCGCGGCTCCGCCACGCTCACGGCATACCTCGACACGGCCGACCCCGACGCGGTCGCGCGAGTGACAACGGCCTTGCAGGCCAACGGGATTCACGTGGTGGCGACGCGGCATGCGGCGGCGGTGGCCGCGGCATACGGGGAGACCGCAGCCGCTTGGAGTCTCAAACTGGCCCTTGCGGTGGGTGTCCTGGCGATCCTTGTCGCCGGGGTAGGGATCGTCGTCCTCGCTTCGACCGCCCGTCGCGCCCGCAGCCGTGACTATGCCGCGCTGGCCCTCGTCGGGCAGCGTCCCCGCAGCCTCGCGCTGCTGGCCCAGCTCGAGACCGTGCCCGTCATCGTCGCGTCAGCGCTGCTCGGCGCCGCTGTCGGGTGGTGGGCGGCCCCGGTGGCCGTGTCGATGATGCCGCTCTTCCCGGCCGCGTCGGCGACCTTCCCCCTCGACCTGCGCACGGCGGTGCCGCCCGCGCTCGTCGCCGGCCTCGGCGGCCTGGTCGCCCTCACTCTCGTCGGCGTCGCGACAAGCCATGCGGCCGCGCGCCGGGCCGATCTGCAGCAGTTGCGGGAGGCCGGATGACTCGCGCCGAGGTCACCCGCGCCCAGGTCACCCGCCCGCAAGTCACCCGCGCCCACGCGATCACGACTGTGGGGCTGGTCCACATCTACCGGTCCGAGGGGCACGATGTCGCTGCCCTGTCCGGAGTCGACCTCAGTGTCCGCGCGGGCGAGGTGGTCGGGCTGCTCGGTCCGTCGGGGTCGGGGAAGTCGACGTTGCTTGCGCTGCTCGGCGGTCTGTTCCGACCGAGCGCAGGCAAGATCTTCGTTGGTGACCGCGAGCTATCCGCGCTCACCGCAGCCGAATTGGATGACTTCCAGGCGAGGGATACGTCGCTCATGCTCCAAGGGGCGCGACGCAACTTCGTGCCCTATCTGACGGTGCGCGAGAACGTCGAGTTTGCGCAGGCGCAGGCCCGCCGGCTCGGCGCGCAGGTCGACCCGGTCGAGCGGACCCTGGGCCTCGTCGGGGCGAGCGACTTCGCCGACGCGCGCCTGGGTCGCTTGTCGCAGGGACAGGCCCAGATGGCGGCGCTTGCCGTGGCGATGGCACCGTCGCCTGGGGTGCTGTTGGCCGACGAGCCGACCAGCGCACTGGACCGGCGCGCTCGCGAGGTCATCATCGAGGCGTTATTGCGGATCAACGCGGAGCAGGGCACGACTGTCGTTGTCGTCACCCACGACCCCGAGGTCGCCGCCCGCCTCCCGCGCACGGTGACGATCCGCGACGGACGGATCGGGGGTGAGGGCCGCAGCGGCCAGGAGTATGCCGTCGTCACGGCCGACGGGTTCGTCCCCCTGCCGGTGCACCTGCGGGAGGAGTTGCCGCCGGGCACGCTGTTGCGCATCGAGCGGGTCGAGGATGGATATCTGTTAGCTCCCGAGGTCTTGGGTCATGAGGTCTTGGGTCATGAGGTCTTGGGTCATGAGGTTTTGGGTCATGAGGTTTCGGGTCACGAGTCGGACGGTGCGACAGGCGCTTAGGGCGTGCCGACGCGGTCGGCCGCGCCGTTGGGCGCCGGTGAGGTGGGACGACTCGCCCGACTGACCAGCCGACTGCGGCAGACGGCGACGGCTGACGACGACAGCCGACCGTCAGATCGTTATCATTCTGTGATGTGTTTGCCTGTGGAAGAGGCCGTTTGAGACCTATTGCCTGTCAGTGGTCGCTGTTAGCGTCGGGGTTATGGACAGCAGCGAAGCGACTCGTGACTCGGCATCTCGCCGGGCTGAGATTCGTGCTGCGACGAGGACCGTCGCTGAGTTGGTGGCGTCGTTGTGGCAGGTCCAGGGTGGCGAGTTGGGGGCCTTGTTGGGTGAGTTGGACGCTCTTGCTGCGGTCGCGTGCGGTGCCCGGGTCGCTGTCGTTGGTGAAGCGGAATCTCGCGGCGAGATCACCGCGTCGCAGGCCGGGTCGACGGCCGGGTGGGTCGCTGAGCACGCGCCGACTCTGGCGGCTGGCAGTGGCGCGGGTCAGGTCGCACGCCTGGTCCGCGAGTGTGCTCGCCCCGACATGACGATCGTCCAAGCAGCTGCCGTCTCTGGCCAGGTGAGCGTATCGACGGCTCTCACGGTGGTCAGTGAGTTCGCCCGCCTGAAGCCACGCCTGCGGGAGGAAGCCGCCCCGACCGTCCTGCAAGGCTTGTTGGACATGGGCATCGCGGACGGACCGAAAGGGGTCCGGTCACTGCGGCCCGCCCTGTTGGCCGCGCATGGCGCGGATGGTGAGTTCCAAGCCGACGCCGACACCGCCGAACGACTCGTCTCCCTCTCGCGCCCGTCAACCGACGAACTGGGTGCCCTCACCTACCAGCTGATCCTCGATCCGGTCGGCGCCGCCGCGTTGGAGGCGGCGATCGGCCCACTGTCTGCCCCAGTCCCCGGCCCCGACAGTGAACGCGACCCGCGCAGCCCGCAGTTACGTCGCGGCCAGGCCCTGATCGAGGTATGCCGCCGCGCCACCAGCGCCGGTGACCGGCCACCATCTGGGGTGAAGACCACGCTGATGCTCACCATGTCGTACGACGACCTCGCTGCCCGCACCGGTGCCGCGACCGTGATCGGTTCCGCCCAGGGCGGTTCCCTCATCGCGCCGGAGACGGTGCGTCGGTTGGCGTGCGACGCCACGATCATCCCCACCGTTCTGGGTGGCCGCGGGGAGATCCTGGACCAAGGTCGGTCGACCCGGTTGGCGACGCCTGGGCAGTTGGCGGCGCTCTGGTTGAGGGACGCGGGGTGCAGCTTCCCTGGTTGTACGACCCCGGCACAGTGGTGCGACGCCCACCACCTGGTCCATTGGGTCGACAGCGGGGCATCCGACCTGACCAACCTCGCCTTGTTGTGCGGTCGACATCACTCGGTCGTCCACCGAGACCACCTCATCGGCCACGTCACAGACGCGAACGCTGTCACTGGGGCTGTCACCTGGAACGTCATCCCCGGCAGCTACGACCGGCGACACCACACGATCCCACCACCCGGCGATCCACCACCGGGTGGACAACCACCCGGCGATCCACCCGACACCGTCGCGTTGACGCAGTCTTCCTCCGACGCAGATCCCTGGGGAGATCTGTGGGCTGGCTCCCGAGACCCGGACGAGCCACCCTCGACGGATCACTCTGCCCGCGACCGAGACCACACCAACCCCGAAGCAGACCCCTGGTACCGGGCCGAACACCCGCACGATCAGCGGCCGCCGGACGGCCCTGTCCCGGATCGGGACACCGCACCTCCCGAAGCAGACCCCTGGGCCGACTCCCGGGAGCCGGACGAGCCACCGGCGACGGATCACTCTGCCCGGGACCAGGACCACGCCAACCCCGAGGCAGATCCCTGGGGAGACCTGTGGGACGACACCCCTCGGCGAGCGTCGGAGTCGACAGAGCACCCGCCACGGCACGACGCCAACCCCGAGGCAGATCCGTGGTTCGACTCAGGCGTCGCTTAGGCCTCGTCCCTCGACGTCACCTAACCCGCTCTGCGCTCGTGCGACAGAGGCGTACGCCGGCCCCCGGCCCCGGGCCCCCAGTCCCCGGTCGCCGGTCGCCGGTCGCCCACTGTCCGTCGCACGATGCCGTTGCCGCCGTTGCCGCCGTTGCCGCTGCCGCCGTTGCCGCCGTTGCCGCTGCCGCCGTTGCCGCCGTTGCCGCTGCCGCCGTTGCCGTAGTTTCCGCCGAGGCGCCGTCAGTCGTCGAACTCGAAGTCGGCGTCCTCGGCGGCCTTGATGAGTGACCGGACCCGCTTGGGGTCCGTGACGACGGGGAGTGGTTCTGACAGCCTGGCTTCGAGGTCGGCGCGGTCGCCGTAGGCGCAGAACATCCCGCCTTCACTGTCGTAGTCGAATCGCCCTTCCAGCGTGGGCGCCTCGGTCTCGACGAGCCATTCGGCCACGCCGTCCCAGAAGGTGCCATTCGGCTCGTGACCGAGTTTGCGCACCATGGCATCGACGACCAACTCGCCGGTATACATCGTCAAGGCGACATCATCCGGGGCGGTGTCGATGAGGTTCAGGGGATCCACCGGAGCATCGTTGCAGACCCGTCCGGCCTCAAGACGTGAGGGTCCGACCCGCCCCCGACGAACGCAGGACAAAGGTTCGGAACAACTCGGCCGCCGGGAGCAACCGCCGCTGGGACGACCAGGCGAGACCGACTTCGCGACGGGCCCCGGCGTCGGCGAGCGCGACAAGGCGAGGCGCGGCGGCATACCGAGGCAGGGGGTCTTCCCCCATTGCGGGGACAATCGAGACGCCCAGGCCCGCTCCGACGAAGCCGCGCACCGTGGCGAGGTCGTCGCATTCGAAGGCGACCTTCGGCTCGAAGCCGGCCCCGTGGCACAACTGGTCGAGGGCCGAGCGGATCACCGTGCCCGGCGGCAGGACCACCCACGGCTCGTCGGCCAACTCGGCCAGCGGCACCGTCTCGATGTCCTCGAACCGGTGGCCGGGGCCGACCGCGAGGAACAACGGCTCGCGAAACAACGGCTCCCAACGCACGCTCGCCTCGCTCGCCCCACCCCCCTCTCTCGCCCCGCCGAACAGCGGTGCGTTGGGTCGGCTGGCGAGCACAGCGAGATCGACCCGGCCC
>Ga0208196_1000885_pt1 | contig 35847 bp, 27 predicted proteins | sample AD_JPNNA7_MetaG_FD_184443 | JGI IMG/M metagenome (GOLD analysis project Ga0208196, IMG submission 184443) | Active sludge microbial communities of municipal wastewater-treating anaerobic digesters from Japan - AD_JPNNA7_MetaG (SPAdes) (version 2) | ecosystem: Engineered > Bioreactor > Anaerobic...
ACGCGTACGGGCGAATGAAAATTCGCCCACGGGACCACAATGTACGGGCGAATGAAAATTCGCCCACGAGGCCACAATGTACGGGCGAATGAAAATTCGCCCACGGGACCACAATGTACGGGCGAATGAAAATTCGCCCACGGGGCCACAATCTACGGGCGAATGAAAATTCGCCCACGGGGCCACAATGTACGGGCGAATGAAAATTCGCCCACGAGGCCACAATGTACGGGCGAATGAAAATTCGCCCACGGGACCACAATGTACGGGCGAATAAAATTTTGCCCACGGGGCCACAATGTACGGGCGAATGAAAATTCGACCACGGGGCCACAATCTACGGGCGAATGAAAATTCGCCCACGAGGCCACAATGTACGGGCGAATGAAAATTCGCCCACGAATCAATGGTGTTATGGAATCTCACCCCCGCCACTGTCATCAACGTGCAACCTGTCATATTGCCACTTCACAGGATTGTTGATGATGTATATACGAATACTGTCCAGCGAATCCTTTCCGCGGATAATGTGGTCCCAGTAGTTCCTTTGCCAGACCCGATCAATTCCCAACGAAACTGTCGCGTATTTTGTGACAGCGGATTTGTATGCCCGGACCACAGATCCGACGGATCGCGCAGTTCCTGTCGGCCGCAAAGCCAGACTGGAGCCAGGTTCCAGATTCTTCATCTGTCTGGTAATCCAAAAAATGCCATGCACATGATTCGGCATGATTACGAAGGCGTCCAGGACGATCTCTGGATAGTGCGACGGGATTTCAAACCAGCAGGAATTCGCGTACAACGCCAGTTCTGTTGGGATCAATACCTCGTTTAAGATACGGCCAAACAGGCAACGTTGCTGATGACAGCATATCGTGACGAAATACCAGCCTTCTGACGAATAGTCATAGCCGTCAAGCCTAGTGGATTTGCGCGCCGAACGTGGCGATTCAGTCATGATTTTTGATTGTTAAGAAGACAGTTGGTTTATCGAACGATGACCGAATCTTTTTCACATAAGGAACTGGATGGGCGAATTTTCATTCGCCCCTACACATCAGGCCCCTGGGCGAATTTTCATTCGCCCCTACGGGACATGGTCGACGACAAGGCCCAATACGAAACAAATGCGGCCTTCGCCGCGTCAGCAGAACAGTAGACCAGTATCACAGCAAAACCTATTGCGACCTGGCACAGCGGAAGCCGAGGTAGTCGTCGACGTCCGCCGGATCGTAGACGATGCGACGCGACGCGCGGAGGTTATCGTAGACGAAGCCGAAGCCGCCGCCGCGTACGACCCGGCCCGGGCCGCTAGCCGGACCGATCGGGTTCGATGCTGGACTATTTGTGTAATATCCGCTGTCGTACCAATCCGATACCCATTCCCACACGTTTCCCGCCATATCGCACAATCCGTACGGACTGTCTCCTGCCGGGGACTTACTGCAGACATCCATAGAACCAGGACAACCATCCATAACCGCCAATTCACATGAAGCTGTTTCATTGCCCCAGGGATACTTGCGACCATCAGTCCCTCGAGCCGCCTTTTCCCATTCCGCTTCCGTCGGCAGTCGCTTGCCAACCCATGTGCAGTATTCATCCGCCTGCGCCCAATTCACACATACCACCGGACGATTCGGCGTCATGGCCGGATTCCAATCACATCCCGGAGTGTCACACACACCAGCATCAACGCATTTCTTGTATTCATTTTGCGTCACTTCTGTCTTGTCGATGTAATATGCCGACAGGCTTACCTGATGATACGGAATCTCATTGTCGTAACCTTGCCTATCAACCGTTTCATTGCACCCCATCCAGAATGAACCCGACGGAATCAAGAGCATCACGTTCGTGTCCGGCGCGTTCGTGTCCGGCGCGTTCGTGTCCGGCGCGTTCGTGTCCGGCGCGTTCGTGTCCGGCGCGTTCGTGTCCGTGCCACCTTCATAATAAAGGTCACCCGGCCAGTAACAGCCACCGAACGACACCATCAATCCAGTTACCAGAAGGCCTAAAATGGTCTGTTTCACGTTCTTCATTTCCGCTCCCTAGTACCTGAATTCCAGTCCAAGCCAGCCGGGAACATAAACACCACTTACATCAAGCGTTTTGTTCGATGAATACCCGACACCGATCTTGACAAAGAACGCGGCCCAGTTTGCCATCCACATTTCCAGTCCGGCGGTGAAATCAATCGAATAAACGTTGTGATCCGGATGGAAACCAAGACCGACGCGGGCGGCCAAGGTGGGGACAAACCTTCCGTACGGCCACAGATTGACTTCAAAATCGGTGACCCAGGAATACGACGGGAACCCGACGCCGGTATGAATGTCGAACCAACGCCCGGTGCCGACGCCCACCTGAACCAGGCCGCCAACACCCTGCGTCGCCCGGTACAGATCCAACCCACCGGAAAGACGCCCCTGGAAGGAAGCCCGCTTGCGACGCAAATCCATGCCGGCCTTGTCCTTGTCCGAACCGCCGGAAGAGGCCTTTTCCCGCCGTTGTTCAACCGATGCCCCGGGACTGGCAACAGCCCCGCCGGCAACCGTTATCGTGATTTCCGAATTCGAATTGTGTTCCACTTTTCTGCGTTCGACCGTCGGGCGTGCACCACCCCATTCAACACCGCCAGTCTCAATCGCAACATTCGCCTCTGAGCGTTTGTTATGGACTACTACAACCTGTTGGCTACCGCTGCCCTTTGGGCACTGCACTTCGACTGTGTGCGGCACTGCCAACACATCGCCACCCCATGGGGTTTGACCTACCGATTTGCCGTCTAGCTTTATGTCGCCCTCGCATACTGTGCCGTCAGTGTAAGTGGACGTCACTACTAGGTATCCGAGCATTGGTTGTAATGTTGTTGAGACTGAGGATGTTTGGCCGCGCTCGACAGTTGTCTTTTCAGTGCGCTCACCGTGGCCGGCCAAGGCGAATTTGATGATGTGGACGCCTGGTTTGACTCGATCTAGGGTGCAGGGAGTCGTTTTGTCTTTGACTGCAATGTCATCCAAATAGACCGTGGCTCCGGGAGGGTCGCTGGTTACTCGTAATTGGCCCCAATTTGCGGCTAACTGGCGATTGTACTTGGTCTCTTTGCCATCTTCGATGACCAGTTCTCCTTCGCTGGGTAGATAATCTGGTGACTGGAGACGAACATGATAAGTACCTGAAAGCTTTTTAGAAATTACCAAAGGCGTTTCACCTGCGGATTCACCATCAAGCCACACCTGAGCCTTGGATGGCGAGCTGGTAATTATCGCAGAACCAAAGGCTGGCTTTAAATCCAAGGTAACAGTGGCCTTGGCTCCTCGCTTGTTTAGCAAAACCTCCTGGCGGGCAGGGTGATAAAGCCGACCCAGCTCTGCAACAACGATGTATTTGCCCAAGGGATACTCAAGATGCTGCGGAGTTTGGCCTATTTCCTTGCCATTAATAGATACGGTCGCACCACTTGGATTGCTGTGAATGACGAAAAATGCTGTCTCATCCGTCGGAACGTTGACTATGTCAGCGCCTCGATCAATGACTTGACTGGTTTCAACGCGACCGCCGCTTGCTGTAGCTGTCGGAACAATTTCACCCTTGAATTTGGCAACCACTTTATCAATCGAAGCCGCTATACCCTCTTCAGTACAGGGCCCCTTGGCCTCGGCACCCCTTTCCGTGGTTTCAGTCCTTAGGTCATAAATCGCTGATTGCAACGAACACGAATTACCAATTCTAATCAACCGGCTAGACAATGACTTGTGGGCGGCCACGGCCTTACCAAGCTCGATTTGACAAGATTGGTCGTAGCAGTCCCTGTGGGACTCACGTTTAAGGTCGACAACGCGGTCACGAACTTGACTCTGGGGAGTAAGCTTAAACCCGGCAGACACCAGACGCCCAAACATGTAGTTATTCAGGCGGGTCATCGTAGCATCATCAATGGGAGTATCGAGTTTATCGATATCAAAAACAGCGATGATCTCCGCAGGCTGGGCTGTGGCGCTAGCAGCCGGCAATGCCCCGGCCAGGCAAAGGACAAACCAGAGACAAAGTTGTGAAAGTTGCTTTCTCATGACCCGGATTTATCGCACAATATAAACTCCAAAGCAAGCACCAATTTCACCCAGCACTGTGGTCCCTAATCCTGGCCCCGCACCCGTCCCTGTCCCTGGCCCTAATCCTGTCCCTCCACCCTGCACCCTGCCCCCGCACCCCGCCCCTAAAATGCATCCTCAATGAACAGGATCTCTGGTTTGTCGCTGTTCCAGACGACGGCGGCGACGCATAGCCTTATTTCTTCAAACTCTAGGTCATTCTTGGCGATCCAGCGCCTTGCTGTGCTGCGAACTCTGCCGCGTTTCACGCCGCCTATGCTGTCTAGGCAGTCATCAAAGGTGGCGTGTCTTCTTGAGCGGACCTCGACTACGAAAATCTGTCTGCCTTTTTGGGCGATTAAGTCGATTTCACCCATGCGATCAGACACGTTGCGGTCTAGGATGATGCAGCCTCGTTCCTTGAGCAGGCTGACTACCGCGCTTTCTGCTGCATGACCGATTTTGATTCTGTCGTCACTCATACTGTACTTATCGTGTAGAATCAAAAGTTGTTTCACGTTGTGGACACGTTATGAAGCCAGAAAAAATGAAGCCAAATAAACGCAAAACACAGCAGCCAAAGCCTGAGAAACCAGTTGCTGAAAGTAAAACTCTGTATCCTTGGAATGTAATAGCCGCCAGTGTTGTTTTGCTTGTCTTGGCGCTTTTTCCATATGGTCCGCTTGCCATCTTGCCGCCTGTGCTGCGTTTTTTCTTGGTTGGGGCTGCTGTGCTTGGATGGTTTTGGGAGCCAATCAGTACAAAGATTGGGCCCAAGGCTGCTAAATGGCCGGCAATACTGGCTGAAGTTTTGGCGGTTCTGCTGATTGTGGGGTCCTTTTTCTTAATCAAAATCCCTGGGATTCATGCCTCTGGGACTGATGACAATATCTACTTTTATATGGCCAATGCCTTTGCTAATGGCCAGATACCTTACAAAGACTTTTTCTTTTCCCACCCACCTGTCCACCTACTGGTTCCAGCATTGATATTTAAGATATTTGGATTTTCACTGGGGCTGGCCAAGTCGATTCCTGTTTTTGCGACGATTTTGGCCGGCATTTTCATGTACATGGCTGCTAGACGGGCTGGTCGAGGCTTTGCCATGCTGACACTGCTTTTTCACCTTACTGCTTACCAGGTCATGATGGCATCGTCAGATATGAATGGTGAAAACATTATGACCGCATTTTTGGCGGCTTCGGTGTGGGCTAGCTTTGCAGGAAGGCCCTTGCTTGCCGGAGTTTTGGCCGGATTTGGGCTTGGAAGCGGTCTTTACGCCTTTGCTGGGGTTTTGGCCCTCACCCTGATAAACGGCAGGCGATTTGGCCGTTTTTTGGCGGGACTGGCCTTGTCGTTTGGAACCGTGATGTTAGTGTTTTTCATAATCGCACCAAGCGAATTTATCGATGGTGTTTTTAGATATCACGTTTCAAAGCCGGTAACTGCGGCCAATCGAGCATCCATCTTTGATTCCTGGAATCCTTTCAAGATGTTTGCGACTCTTCTAGGCAATCTTGGCGCTTATCTGACAGGCAAGGAATTTGGAAAATCTCTTTATTATCACGCGCTTTTTGCAATTGCCTTTGGCATCACGGCGGTCTATTTGGCGGCTAACCTGTTGTTAAAAAAAGATGATGACGCCAAAAGCAATAAACGAAGAACAAAGCCGACCCAAGAGCCTGATCCAACAACTAAATTTGCGGTATTTGGCTTGATTGTGACCGTTTTGTTTTTGCTGCAGTGGGCTGCTCTAAACGAGATTTATGACTTTTACCAGGTGCCGATGCTGGCTTTGATGGCACCTCTACCAGCCTGGGTATGCTGGCAGATTTTCAAGGGAGTTAAGGAAGGCACCACTGTGGGTAAAATGGGCATCGCAATCGGGATGCTGGCTTTAATGTGCCTGCATCTGCCAATGGAATACCGCATCAATAGATGGTTGTGGCCAAGTGAGCAGCAGAACAAGGGGTCGGTGATCGAGTACCAGTGGCGAGAGCCTGTTGCCTTTAAAGGCTTGGCGAAAGTCAGCAAGGCGGTCTTTTTCTCGCCAACCAGAATCAAGGGGAAGGTCACCCCTCATTATCGTCATGTCATGTGGAACAAGATGCTGACGTTTACTACTGCCGACGAGATTGCGGCTTATATAAAGGCCAACACGTCTAAAGACGAAACCATAACTGGAGCTTCCACGCTGGCCCCGCTTGTGGCCTTGCTGGCAGACCGTCGGATGGCTGGCGACGAATCAGACACGAATTCCAAGCGCTTTTCATCTGGAAACTGGACCCACGCCCAATTCAGAGAGCTAGTCCTGGGTGACAACGTGAAATACTTAATTGGAGCCGCCAGATCAGCATTTACAGACCAGGCCATGAATTCAAACCCCGCATTTAAAGACACTTTTGTCTTGGAAAAGACATTTATTGATGAAGGGTTGCTACACTTCAGGAGTCATCCCATTCGCCTTTACAGGCGAGCAGACAGACCAACTAGCCAGTGATTTTATGCACCCCCCTTGAAACGCTACCGGTTTTAAGGCGATATGTAACTTGGGCCCTTTTTGGAAGAAACGCTATGCCAAGTGTCAGCCCGAAGCTCTCCACCAAACTTGAAACCATGTATGCTCGCTACCATAACAGCAAACACTTGGCTCAGGATCCGCTTTTGTTTCCCAGGAGGTACGAAAACCCTGAGGATCAAGAGGTGGTTGCGCTTTTGGCGGCATCGATGGCTTTTGGACGAGTCAGCGCGTTCCTACCTGTCTTGGATCGGCTGTTTTCCAAACTGGGTCCCTACCCTGCCACATCTCTGGACCAAGCTGATGATTGGGAGTTTTCAGCTTGGACGGACGGTTTTGTATACAGATTTGCGACTTCCGATAACCTAAAAGGCATGCTTTTGGGCATCGCCAAAGTCCGCAAAGAATACGGCGGACTTCAGCCACCCTTCATGCAAGGTTATCTGCCAAATCGCCAGGTTATTGAAGGCTTAAGGGCACTGGCCAACAGCATCAGGCTTGCTGCAGAACCCTATGATCCAGGCTTTTTGCTGCCTTTGGGCCGTCCAACCGACCCGGCCAAACGCCTGAACATGTTTTTAAGATGGATGGTCCGAGACGACGGTCTCGACCTCGGCATCTGGCAAGGCATCAACAAAGCAGACCTTTTGATCCCCATGGATGTCCATGTCACCAGAATCAGTCGAATGCTAGGCCTGCTGCCATCAAAAAAGGGCGGGCCAACCCTAAAAGACGCAATAGCATTGACCAAGGCGCTATCCACCATCGACCCAAACGACCCAGTCAGACTAGACTTTGCCCTAGCCCACATGGGCATTTCAGGAGACTGCAAAGGCGAATTTGCAGATGCCATCTGCCCCAAGTGCCCACTGATGGACTTTTGTGTGCACGGGCAGGGGCCGGGGACAGGGAGATGATCGTGCTGATCTGCAGGATTTGGAGCTAAAAGAAGGTCGAGAGGGCACCCCGCAACATGGTCCGGGGGCAGGCAACTAACTGCCAACTTCGTGGGGCCCCTCGCTGGTTGAATCCACTGTACAGTTCAAAGACCCTGTTCCAAGCAGCACCTGAATGTCAGCGCCAGCTTCGACCTGGTCGAATCGATTGATCACACGACCAGTTCTAGTCCTTGCCAAGGCATAACCCCGACTCAAAGGACCCAGCGGATTACACGGTCGCAGCCTTAAATCTGCCGCCTCAAGACGACGCAAAAAAGGAGTCAACAATCGATTACCAGCCCCCTTCAAACGCTCGTCGATCATCGACAACCTTCGCTCTTCCCCAGCCAAAACCCTCGAAGGATGAACAGCAGCCAATCTATGCCCAAGAATCTCCAGGCGATGCTCTTGATTCCTAAAAACTCGCCCACCCACAACACCAAGCCGCATCGCCATCTCATCGCTCGACTGATACGCACCCTCAAGTACCCTAGTCATCAAAGTGCCAAGCCTCTCACCCGTATCACCAAGCCCCTTATGAAGCATCGCAATATCCGGCACAACTAGCTGAGCCGCAGCAGTCGGGGTAGCCGCCCTTACATCAGCCGCTTCATCAGACAGCACATGATCCACCTCATGCCCAACCGCCGACACAATCGGAGTCCGACACGCGGCAACCGCCCGCACCACTATCTCTTCATTAAACGCCCACAAGTCCTCAATCGAGCCACCACCACGCCCAACTATAATCACATCAACATCAGGCCTAGCATCCAAAGCCGCAATCTGCTTGGCTATCCCCTCTGCAGCACCATCCCCCTGCACCAAAGTATCCGCAACTAATACTGAAACTGGATATCGCAACCAAAGCGTCCGAACGATATCCCGCAGCGCCGCACCTCGCAAAGAGGTCACAACCCCAACTTTCCTTGGCAAAAACGGTAACGGCTTTTTCTTCGCCGGATCAAACAAACCCTCGGCCAAAAGCTTGTCTTTCAGCTGCTGAAGCTTTTTAAGCAGGTCCCCTTCCCCAGCATCCTCAATACCCTCAACCACCAATTGATAGCGACTGGCACCACCCCAAGAAGTCACCCTACCACTGGCAATTACAACATCGCCGTTGCGCAAAACCTTGCTAGACGCCCTCGAAAATCGGTACAACACGCAGTCCAGCTTCATCGTTTGGCCACTTGGCTCCCGCTCAATCAAGCTGAAATAGGCGTGCCCAGACTGGGCCTTGCTATATCCAGACACCTCTCCACGAACGTAGATTTTTGGAAACGAATCCTCAAGAGTAGCCTTGATGTATCTCGATACCTGAGAAACGGACAGAACCTGCGCCTGTCCACTATCTTCTATGGAATTGTCCACCGTGAAAGCTCCCGCTGAGCCTTAATTATTCGAGCCCGCATCCCATATCTGTTGGCAGGCCAACATCGTCAGACAGGGTTTTGTCACACCCCTTCCACCCTTCATTGGCGGCACAAAACCCTTCCTTGATCTCTTGGGCACTCAAAGCTGAAAACACCTGAGAATTGTTAACAAGCCAAGTTGGGCTGGCGTCTACCCCTATAGCGTCGGCAAGCTTAATTGAATTGGACATCAAAGCCGCACCCTCGGGCCCCTTTACACATTTAGCAATTGCGGTTGCCATTTTCTTGGCACAGCCCTTCCAATCTGGTGAATCAGGGTTGTTATTGCGACAAACAAGATAGTCCATGAACTGATATTTCTTGGCAAAATGCTTGACGGCGCATATCTGCCTCATGTTTTCTTCAGCCTCTGCAGGCCCGTGCAGCGCGACAAATTCACCAGCCGAAATCTCACGGCCCAGATAGTAAATATTGAATTTTATTTCAGGCCCCAAAGCCTCAAGCACTTCAACCATCGAGTTCACAGCAATCATCCCAAACGGGCATTGAGACATGGTGAATAGCTCTAAAGTTCCAGGCGTTTTAGGACGACACACAAGTGTTTCTTTACAATGGTCATCCTCGCAGTCTATCTTGCCATCGTTATCATCATCCACTTGGTTGTCACAAATCTCAACCGTTGGGTCGTATGGGGCATCTACACTTAAAATCAGATAATCCCCAGCCTCAATCATGTAGTCTGCAATATTCGTCCAAAACGGGTCTTGTTTAATCTCTGGCCCAAACAAAAAGGCCGGAACCAACGCTTGGTCTGTATCTTTAATCTGGTTAAACAGCTCCTTTCCAGCGTCAGAACTGTAGTCAACAAGCTGAACCTCCAGGCCATCAAACATCTGCTTTAGCTGTAAAATACCAACGGTTGCAAGCTCGCCACAGTCCGAGTAACGCTCATCAATTAGCACCTTCAAGGGAATTTTGTTTGGAGGTGGAATATTCTCACAGGCGTCAGGCTTTGTGCCATCAAAGGCCCGACAAATCGTTTGTTTTAGCCTCAATGAAGTCCTGGCGCCAGCATAGGTTTCCCCGTTAATTACAAGCATTGGAGAGGCTTCCATGCCCTTTTGGGTTGAGCGAGCAAAGGATTCCTTTAACAGCTTTTCACCCTCTTCACCATTGGCGCAGGCCAAGATGGCATCCGCATCCAGACCAAGCTCTTTGGCGCAATCGGCCAAGTTATCTGGACTATTTTCGTAATCGAGATTCATGCAGGTGATTAAATCCAAGGCTGCGTCACGATTTGCCTGCATCGCACACAGCTGAATCCGGTTGGTCACAAGCTCCTCTTCCCCATGCAGCGTTTCAAAGCCGGACTCTTCAAAGTAATCACCCACAAAGTCGATCTTGAAATCTATGAAGTCTTTAAGCTCTGCCACAACCGGAAAAAGCGCCTTCTCTGCTTCCACGGCATAAGGGCACAAAGACATTACATAAAGTTCCACAGAAACTAGGTTCTGGGGCAAGGCAACCGGATCCTCAAGCACAACAGCCTGGTCCTTTTTTGCCTTATGAGCACAGGATACGCACACCAACAAAGCCAGTATCGCAAAACGCCACAGCCTCATATGACCCCCAATTATTTCCATTTTAACAAAGCCTTATAGCTTCTGCGCCGCCAACACCTTTTGGGCAGCGCTCCTGTTCTTGGGCTCCTCATCGGTAGCCGCCAAATAAGCCAACCTAGTGCGAACCAACGGATTGTCCGCCAAAGGCACCATCTGTTTAATAGCAAAACTTCGAACTGACGCATCGTTGTCCGAGGACAGCTCTACAAGTATCCTGGCCCTGTGATATTCAGCCAGCTCGGCTAGCTTCTGCTCGGCCTTTGAAAGGTCCTTGTCGGGGCCAACCACAAGCTCATACACCCTGTCCAACAAAGGCCCCTCATAAGGCAAAGATTCCAGCGCTTGACGGTCCAGGGAAAACTGATACCACCAGTAAGTCCCGTAGCCCACCCCGATCCAAAATAGGAAAAACGACAAAAGCAGAACCTTGGATTTCGAGATTTTCACAAAACCCTCTTATGGTCGTCCTATGCCGTAGTATTCAAAGCCCATTTCCCGAAGCTTCGCAGGCTGCCAGATGTTTCTGCCGTCGAAGATTACCTTTTGTTTCATCGCAGTTGCCAGCCTGCTAAAACTTGGAGCTCTGAATGTTCCCCATTCTGTGACAAGTAACAAAGCGTCAACCCCTGAAACGACCTCGTATTCATCGGCCAAGAAGGAAACGCGCTCATTGCCCTTTAAAATAACTGCAGCATTTTCCATGGCCACAGGGTCAGTAGCCACCACCGTTGCGCCTTTAGCTGTCAATCCCTTGATAATCTCGATTGATGGCGCCTCACGCATGTCATCAGTGTTTGGCTTAAAAGAAAGTCCCCACATTGCAAACTTTAACCCACTAAGGTCTTCACCAAAGTGGTCCACTACCATATCGACTAAAAGCGTCTTTTGTTTCGCATTTATGTGTTCTACGGCGTGAAGCAGGGGAACTTCAAGGCCGTTATCTACTCCAGTTGCAATTAACGCTTTGACATCTTTGGGAAAGCAAGAGCCGCCATATCCCACACCAGCAAACAGGAATTTCGACCCTATCCTTGGGTCTGCCCCCATCCCATGGCGCACCATGTCGATGTCTGCACCTATCTTTGTACAGATAGATGCCATTTCGTTCATAAAGGAAATCCTGGTTGCCAACATCGCATTGCTTGCATATTTGGTCATTTCTGATGACTTAATATCCATGAAAATTATGGGGTTACCAGTGCGCACAAAGGTGACATACACCTCTTCCAACAACTCCCTGGCACGCTCATTATCAGTTCCAATGACGATACGATCCGGCTTCATCATGTCCCGGACCGCTTCACCTTCTTTCAAAAACTCAGGATTAGAAGCAACGTCAAAGATGTGCTTTGTCCGGCTTGCAATTACCTCTCGCACCTTGTCGCATGTACCAACAGGAACGGTAGATTTAACGACGACAAGACGATAGCCATCCATGTTGTCGGCGATAGTGGCAGCCACATTCAGGACATGTCCAAGGTCAGCAGACCCATCCTCGCTGGGAGGAGTGCCCACCGCGATAAAAATGACATCAGAATCGCGCACCAATTGGGGGATGTCGGTGGTAAAAGTTAACCTGCCGTGACTTGAATTCCTGGCAACCATTTCTGCGAGCCCTGGCTCAAAAATCGGAATTTCGCCATGGTTAAGCATATCTATCTTGGCTTTGTCAATGTCGCCACAAATAACCCTGTTACCGCTATCAGCCAGTCCAGCACCCAATACAAGCCCAACATACCCGGTACCAACTACGCCAACTCTCACGGTTAACACCTCATTCTTCGATGCTTTGTTCGATTTTTGACACCAAAAGTGATATCACTCTGGTCTTTGAGCAGTCTCGCACCTCGAATCGCAACCCTTCATATTCTATTACATCATTACGTTTAGGCACGCGCCCTGCTTGAGTCATTACCAATCCGCCCACAGTTTCGTAAATGTCCTGTTCCGGCAGCTCAATGTCAAACAGTTCCTCAAGCTCCTCGATGGGTACACGAGCCTCCATAACGTAGCGTCCATCACCAATATCGTTGATTGGCGTCTCGCCCTTTTCATGCTCGTCCCAGATATCGCCAACGATTTCTTCGACCACGTCCTCGGTTGTCACTATTCCAGCGGTTCCACCAAATTCATCGACGGCTATTGCCATCTGGACACGTTCCCTTTGGAAGTCCTTTAACAAATCGCCAATCCTTTTGGTCTCGGGCACAATCAACAGTTTGTGAGAGCTTGCCATCGCCCTCAAGTTGAACTCGCTGCTAGGCTTCGAAAGATGCTCCAAGACATCCTTGACCGTAAGAATACCCACAATCGAATCCAGATCGCCCTCATAAACCGGATAGCGGCTGAATTGATAGCGCCGAATCATCGCCATAATCTCATCGAATGAATCGTTTACATCGAAGCCAATAATCTCGGTTCTGGGGACCAAGATTTCAAGGGTCAAGGTCTCGGAAAAGTCGATAATAGATGACAGCAGTTCCCGCTTTTCCTCGGACAAACCGCCTTCTCCAGGAGTCATTTTCAGCATGGATTCAAGTTCATCTTCCGCGGCGGCCACCCTGTCTGTACCCTTCTTCAAGGGGGAGGAAATGACGTGTAAAATCCACGCTAAAGGCGTCAGTATTATGCAAATCAGCCTGGCCAACGGAAAGAAAAACAACAAAATGCGGGGTTGTCTTCTAGCTATCGCATTTGGAACCAGCTCTACGATCAAAATGACCAAGAATGTCAACAAGCCAATTCCTACAGCAACCCCAAGGACTCCAGCAGGAGGCCAGCTGATTTTTGACAGATAGCTTGATGCGACCAACGCTACCAGCGCTGCGGCAAGCAGGTTAAAGAAGTTGACCGCCAGCCGCATCGACGACGCGACACGTTCAGGCGAACGCCGCCAAGCTTCAAGCAATCTAACCCGGCGTTTTTCATCATCGAGAATCCTGGCAACGCCAATATGGCCCAACACAGCAATCGTCGCCTCAGCTGCTGCAACCACTCCCGACAGGAAAACACTTAAGAGAATCGCGAGGATATAAAATCTATGGGGCTCCAATTTGCTTAAACCTAAATAACAGCACCAAGGAAGCGTATCAGACCTTGAGGTGCAAGGTCAACGATTGTGGGAAAAAACGACTGTGGCAGGGGGCGGGGTGCGGGGACAGGGGACAGGGACGGGGCCAGACGCGGGGACAGGGAACAGGGAACAGGGGGCGGGGACAGGGTGCGGGGGCGGGAGCGACGGCAGGGACAGGGACAGGGGCAGGGACAGGGTCAGGTGCCGTCGCCTACTAGTACGCTTACGTTGTGGCGGACTGTTTCCAGGTTGTCTTTTAAGGTGACCATACCTGGCAATTCATTGATTCCATTTAAGAACAGCTTGGAACGCCATGCACCATCCTTTGCCTTTGAAAACACCATTTTGTCCCCACTCTCAGTCTCAAGAATGGCTCTATCCCCAGTTACTTCGATCATTTTTACCTTTCTAGCCCTAGGATCATCAGGCCCCTTAATTTTCGCTCGGTCAACAACCGCCGCGAATAATTCACGCCCTCCCCCAGACTTACCCAACAGCTCCCGCCCAATTGCCGCTTTGTATTCTGGTTGCTGATCAGCAGGCAAACTGTCTGTTATCAGCTTGTCCGCGTCCATAATCTGTTTGGCTAAGCTCTCAAAATGAGCTTTGGTATCATCATCGGTAAGCTCCCAAAGCTGGTTCAACTCCCCCCTATCCAAGGCCACAATAACCTCGCTAAATGCAAGGCCAATCTCCTCTTGGATTGGATCCCCCTTACAAGATAGCCCCATCAACGCAAGCACCAACACAACCTGCAATTTAATTTTCATCGGTCAACCCTATAAATCAGCAAATCATCGGACCATTCTCAAAGTCCGTCTAGGCGCCTGTTCCTGTGCAGCCAATTCAGGTGATTCCAGGTCAGTACCAATAGCCGACAAGTCACATTCCAAATCATAAGCCGCTAATATCCTGGAAACTTCCGAATGGTTTTGCTCTAAATCGCGGGCCACCGAGTTAAACCCAGAACGAGCCGCCACATGCCGGTTCCAAAAGGCAAGCGGATTTAGCTTGAAAAACTCGGCATCATTCTCGGTTGGTTCAAGCAAAATCACATCGCCCTTGAAGTTGTTGTCCATCCTAAGCTTCTCAAGCCCCAGATGAAGCCTGCTTTGCACCATAGTCCTGATGGCCTGGTTTAACACCGTACCAATCCCAAGCTCTGACAAGCCCCTAGCAGTCGGCGTCAATTGATATCTGTTGGTATTCAGAAATGGTCTAAAAGGGTTGTATATGATTATCAAATCTGCACCCTTTTCAACAGCCAAGCTCATGTGGGTCGTCTTGCGGACCATGGCATCAAGATATTCTTCCCCATGAATCCTAGGTGGCACGTAAAAACCTGGAACCGCGACCGACGCTTGCACAGCCTCGCTAATCGTAACTGACTGGTCGGCGTCATAGCCAAAAACAACGCTCCTGGCGGTATTCAGGTTTGTAGACAGAATGTAAAGCGCCCTGCGCGTTTCACGGTATAACTTGCGAAAATCATTAGAAATATCATTGCGATACAGATTTCGCCGCATAAAAGATTCAATTCGCGTGGTCTCAAAGATGCCAGACGGAATATATCTGGCAACATGAGGCAGCGGCGTTGCCTCAAAAATATCGCCAATCAGTGGCCCAATAACCCTTTCAGCCGATGTGTAGCCAGGCTGCTCTAAAAAGTCCACGGCCTGTGCTTTAAGCCTTTCACGATTGGCGGAAACGTGCTTTAACGCAGCACTTGCAACTGACGGCCACACTTTCAGCGCATCGTGCGCCAACCTGCTCCCTCTTTCCCGAAATTCCTTGAAGGCCGGCCAATAAAAATCATAGGACTTAAAATGGTCCATCTTCTTCGAAGTGCCATCCAAAGCCTTCAAAAGCTCTTCCGGTGGGATTCCAGCTGCCAAAAACGACCCTATAAAGGCCCCAGCAGACAGGCAAATGTACATATCAAACTCATTTACACTTCGCCCCTGCAGATAGCGATTCAACGCTATCAACCCACCTAGCTTGAATGCCCCACCTGATATGGCCCCGCCAGCCAAAATTAACGCCACTCTCGGATTTTTTCGCGGCTTACTGAGATCTGATTTTTGCAAAATGGTGATTGCCAAGGTTCCACCTCCAATGGCCAATGATACAAGGGAGATAGACAAAAGATCAAAAAGAGCCTACACAACCCTAAATCAACCCAGCAATCTTCGGCCGGCCCGCGAAACGGCCAATTTTGGGCCCCCACGCAAGGATGTTATGGACGGATTTTTGGGTACAATACAAAACAGCCCTGAAGAGGTACCCACGCATGCTCAAGCCAAAGCCCTTAAATCCAGGTTCTGCAGTCAGGCTGATAGCGCCTGCCTCCCCTTTTGAGGCCGACCGCCTTTCAGATGGTGTCAAGATACTGACCGATTTTGGCTTGACTCCCATATGGACCGACCGTGTATTCCAGCGTCAAGGCTATCTGGCTGGACCAGATTCCTTGCGCGTCCTTGAGCTGGCTGACGCCCTTAAAGACCAGGCTTGTGAAGCCGTGATTGCAATTAGGGGTGGTTTTGGGGTGACCAGAATTATCGATGAACTGGCCAACCACAACTTTGGCTCAAAGCTGGTCATGGGTTTTTCCGACATTACCGCCTTGCTTATCTACCTGAACCAGACCGCAAACCAAGTCGTGTTCCACGGCCCAAATGTCTTGGGCATGCCAAACCTGGATCCAGAGTCAAGGGGGCGTCTAAAGGCCGCTTTATTGGGACTGGATTGGGAGACCAACTTCACATGGGCTGGTCTACAATCACTTCGTGGCGGATTTGCCAAAGGACGGCTACTTGCTGGAAATCTGACGCTGATTTGCACGTTGGCTGGCACTTGGACTCAGGCAAACTTGGCTGGAGCTTTATTGGTCATCGAAGAGGTGAACGAGCCTTTATACAGGATTGATCGTCTGCTAACTCAACTGGCCATGCAAGTTCAAGCAAGGCAGCTTTCAGGCGTGATTATTGGCGATCTTGGGGTAGCAGCGCAAGACCTGCCTGATTTACCTAACGTATTAGAATCATTTACTAATAGACTAGATTGCCCAGTAGTGACTGGCTTTCCAGCAGGCCATAAACATCAAAACCACCCGATTCCACTTGGAATTGAAGCCTCTTTAGATGCCGATCTTGGGTTACTGCGAGTTTTGGAGGATCCTTATGATCGAAGCTGATACAAAAACTCCCTTCTTTGAGGCAAAGGCAATTCTTGACCAATATGTCGGCCAAGGCTTTCCAGGCGCAGCTCTTGGCATTTACAGCAAAAAACACGGAGATTTCATCACAACTGCTGGCTTTACGGCCTATCCAAATCACGGCGTCCCAGTAGCCCCAGTCACTGAGGGCACAATATTTGACCTAGCCTCCTTAACCAAGCCTTTAGCCACCGGAGCAATCACCCTTAATTTACTTAAAAACAAGCTGCTTAATCTCGATGACACTCTTGGCTTTTTGTGGCCACGCTTTAAATCAAGCCCTTGGGCAGAAGTTAGTGTGGCCCACCTGTTGGCCCACTCGTCTGGAATGAAGGACCACTATGAATTTGCGGATATGCTGCCAAAAGCCTTCACCCCCAGTGACGCTGGAAGCCTGGAAACACAAGAATCCGTGGCAGAAATAATTGCCACATCCCCACCTTTGGCCGCGCCTGGCTCGCTGGAAGTTTACAGTGATCTAGGTTTTATCATTTTGGGCATGCTCATCCAAAGACTGACAGGAAAGTCGCTGGCAGAATGGTTTGATGAATTGGTTGCTGGGCCACTAGGTCTGACATCCACTTTGTTTTCACCTAACACCTTGAAATCCAACGCGAATTTCGCCGCAACAGAACTGTGCCCCCTAAGAAAAAAGGTCCTATCCGGAGAAGTCCACGACAGCAACTGCTATCTTTTGGGCGGCATAGCTGGACACGCTGGTCTGTTTTCAACTATCACCGAGACTCTTGCGATGGCCAAAGCGGTCACCTTTGGAACCGGTCCATTTAAGGACATCCAAACCTTCATGACAAAGCAAGCAGGCCCACCTAACGCTTCCAGGGTATTGGCCTTTGATACTGCGTCCTTAGCAGGCTCAAGCGCGGGCGATCTGGTCCCACCACAAACCATCGGTCATCTGGGCTTCACCGGCACCTCAATGTGGGTCAATCAACAGCATCAAACCGCAATTGTTTTGCTGACAAACAGAGTGCATCCAACTAGAGACAACATTTTAATCAGGAAAATCAGACCTTTAATACACGACGCAATATGGCGGGAATTGGCACTTTAGCAACTACAACGGTCGGATAATGCTGCCAGTCGTCACCTGGAAGGTCAGGCCCATCGAAAACGCCTCTTTCACCCCATCTCCGTCGATATCCAGGTCAGGCTTTAGGAACATTTCAAGATAAACCAAGAACATTTCCTTCGTGTATGGGTACTCAAATTCCGTTTTATCCATGGCTCGTATCGCGTTAAGCAGTTCATCCACAAGGACCCAGCCACCCAAGGCACCTAGACCGGAGGTTACGACGCCATTACCAATCTCCACGTTAACCATGTGAATCCTTGCCCATCTAAGCATTAAAGGAATCAGGTTATTATTCTTGCCCACAACAACAAACACCGGGAACTCATAATCAAATCCACCAGCTGTCAGTGTAGACCCCCTGATGATTGTGTTATCAAACACGTATTTTGGGTCGCATGCAGGTATGAGTTGGCTTGGATAAACCCCATAATTGCAACCCGCGGATGACGTATCACACGACACAGGCTCTATACGCTCACCCCAGTACAGATTCATGGTGTAAGGCACGCCCGAGGTATTAATCTCGGGTTCGTGCTCTATTAACAGGATGTTATCACCAGCAGCGGTGGTATTAGTAAAAGCATCGTTAAAGAAAAAGGAGATTTCCGCAAAGGCATTATCAATACCCAATCCTGGAGCACAATTACCCTTGGGCGAGCAAGTTGTCTGGTCACCGTCAACGTTAACCCCATGGCCTTGATTTCCAGTTGTTCCAAACCAGAAGTTGATGACCTTGTTGACAGGGTCCTCGAACATTGAGATTCCACGACATTGCCCTTCGCTGCACTGGTCATCGTAAGTGCAAACGTTGTTGTCATCACAAGGCAGATCATTTGGAATGAACTGGCACCCAACAGCTGGGTCACACGTGTTGTCGGTGCAAATATTGTTGTCTTCACACAAAATGGGATCGCCAAAACAGATCTGGCCGTCGCACCTATCGTTAATCGTGCATGCAGACTTGTCGTCACAGGTTTTGGCTCCGGAAGGAGCATAGATACACCCGTATCTGGGGTCGCAAGAATCTATGGTACACAGGTTGTCGTCGTCACAGTCCCTGTCAACACCTCCCACACATAAACCATCTACACAACTCTCATTTACAGTGCACAAGTCGCCATCCTCACAGCTCCCATGATGAATTGTGTGGAAGCATCCACCTGCAGGGTTACATGAGTCGATAGTGCAGGGATTACCATCATCACAGTCACGAGTTTCGGTAATACACTGGCCGGCTCTACAGTAACCGCTGCCATCCACACTACATGGGTCGTTGTCATGGCATGGGCCCGAAATATTGGTGTGTATACAACCAACCAACGGATCGCACCTATCGTGGGTGCATGGGTTTCCGTCATCGCAGTCAAGTTTATAGATATCCAAAGTGGGGTCTGGAACCTTGCATTCACCCTCGGAGTTGCAGGTTTCCCCAACTGTGCATGCGTTTCCGTCGTCGCATGCTCCAAAGTTGGACCTGGACTGGCATCCTCTGGCCGGATCGCACCAGTAGATTTTGCACACATGACCACCATCACAGTCTCTAGGCTCACCCACACACTCGCCTTGAACGCAGCGGTAGTTCACGTGGCAAGCATCTGCCCCCCCAGTGGGATTGCAGGCTCCGCCATCAATAGGCGTAAAGACACAGCCGGTATCAGGATCACACGAATCAACGGTACACGGATTACGATCATTACAAACACGTGGGACTCCTGCACAAACGAGAGGATCGCCGTTGCAGTAGTCGTTGACTGTACATGCATTTCCGTCGTCACATGGGTCGGTATAGTTATTCTGGTGAACACACCCACCCTTAGGACCATCTATGCAGGTGTCCTTGGTACATGGATTTCCGTCGTCGCATAAATCACGCACGCCAATACACTGACCGTTCGAACATGTATCATTCAGAGTACAAGCGTTACCATCATCACAGGGATTATTGTTGGGGACAAACTCACACTCCCCTGTGTCTTTATTGCATAAATCGTCTGTACAATCGTTTGGAACCACCGTTCCGTCCCACAACCTCCGGTTGTCAGTACAGTTCTTCCTATAGCCTGTGCACTCACCTTTGGCATTGCACTGTGGGTTTGAAACGCACTCGTCTTTAGGGTCACATTCCCGACCGACTTGAACGGTATTTACACACCCTTGACCATCGAAACACCTGTCTATGGTGCACTCGTTGTTGTCATCACACTTGTTTGGGCCACCTGGAATACAATGGCCATCAGCACTACACATATCGCCCACAGTGCAAGGGTTTCCGTCTTCACAAGGGGCTTTATCGATTGCTGTAAATGCATAGGGGTCTACGTCTGGCACGCAAAACATGCATTGATAGTTCGGACTGGGCTGGTTCATGATGTAACACTGGTTATTGATGAAACAAAATCCAGGCAAAAGCTGTTCTACACATTCGCCAGTGTCAGAATCTCGGACTATTTCCGAGCAAAAGTGCTCAGAGGTCCCACACTCCTCGCACCAAGGCCCAACGCAGGTATCTGGGTCGATGTCAGTATCTCCAGCATCAACATCAGGGTCGATTACCTCTGCATCAGCATCCTCTTCGACCTCTGGTTCCTGTTCATCAGCATCGGCATCAGGGTCAGCATCAGGGATGTCTAGCTGTCCATCATCTTCAGGTTTTATAGGGTCTCGATCCCCTTGCAAGTCCCGAGATGAGTCAAGCTGCCCATCATCCTGCGTGATCGAATCCCGGTCATTGTCTATCTTGTCGATATCCCCACTATCTCCCGGGCCAGGAGACACATGCCCCCCGCCACAGGCCACCAGCGTCAAACAAGCAAAAACAGACAGTAGAATTCGTTTCATTTTCCTACCCAAAACCGACCCGGCAGTAATTGTACAGGAAATGAGCTGTTCAGCGAAGGATAAAGGGCTTTATTGGTGATTTAAGGGCAAAATCGTCGAGCAAAACCGAAGGACTAACCAAACTGGCGGATGCGTTCAACCGCTGAAACCCCCTTGATTCTTTCAAGGGCGCCTATGATTCCATCAAGTTTTGACTGATCTTCAACCTGTAAAACCATCTTTATTTCGGCACTACCATCGCCGACAGGTTTAGTTAGAATTGATGAGATATTAGATTTTCGCTCGCTGATTTCCTTGGTAATCGCGGCCAAGACGCCTTGCTCATCCCTTGCCATTATGAAAAGGGGGACGTCAAACACGCCGCCAGCACCTTGAACCCAGTGTGCAGGTAAAACGCGTTCCTTGGCAGAGGCATTCAGCGTCGGACAGCGCGAAGTGTGAATCGTCACGCCACGTCCACGGGTAATAAAGGCCTTGATTGGGTCACCTGGAATTGGGTTGCAGCATCTGCCAATCTTCAGCATGACGTCTTCCAACCCGTCCACCACGATTCCCTGATGCTGCTTCTTCATCAGGCGCGCCATGTGGATGGCTCGCCGCTCTTCTTCCAGTGCCGTGTCTTCGGTTGGGGTGGCGTCTGGACGAAGCACTTTGACTACATCAAGCGGAAGTATCTTTTCTGAACTTACTGCCCGGTACAGGTCCTCTATGTTGCCAACACGCATGGCATCAAGGATTTTCTTTTCATCTTCGCCACCATTGAGCACTTTTTTGATTGAGAAACCGTGGCGTCTGAACTCTTTTTCCAAAATTTGACGCCCTCTATCAAGGGCAAGCTTGCGCTCCTCGTTTTGCAGATATTGGCGAATCTTGCTTTGGGCTCGGGTAGTTGTGGCAAACCCCAGCCAGTCACGTTTTGGCCGGCTGTTTTTAGATGTCATGATCTCGACTAAGTCTCCGGAACGAAGCTTAGTAGACAGTGGCACTAGGCGATTGTTGACCTTGGCACCAGTGCACGAGTTGCCGACTTCTGTGTGAATCCCATAGGCAAAATCCAACGTTGTCGCACCTTTTGGGACAACTACAAGGTCGCCTTTTGGGGTGAAAGCAAATACTTCATCCACAAACAAGCTTGTTTGAACGGCCTCCATAAACTGATCTGGACTTTTGACTTCCTGAGCCCATTCAATCAATTGTTTCAACCAGTTAAAATGCTCCTGCTCCCTGTTGGCAGCACCACCTTCTTTGTACGACCAGTGTGCAGCGATGCCAGATTCCGCAACCTTGTGCATCTGCCAGGTTCGAATTTGAATCTCCATGGGTTCATTCTGAGGTCCAAACACCGTGGAATGCAGCGAACGATACCCATTTGGCTTTGGCAGATTGATGAAATCCTTAAAGCGAGCTGGAATTGGGGTCCAGATATTGTGCAGATACCCAAGTATCAACCAACAATCACTAACATCGCGACATATAACGCGAAACGCGACAAAGTCATAAACACGATCCAGGTCTATTCCCTGGATTTTCATCTTTTTGAAGATCCCATAAAGGTTTTTTGGACGCCCAAACACTTCAAAGCCGGTTAACTTATTGGTTTCCAAGGTCTTTTGAATGGTCTCAATCACATCCTTGATGAAATCGGCTCTTTCCTTCAAGCGTCGTTCAGACTGCTCCTTGACCGAGGCATATTCAGCAGGCCACAAATGGCGAAAGGCCAGGTCTTCCAGTTCAGTTCTGACCCAAGAGATTCCAAGGCGCTCGGCCAATGGTGCGTAAATATTTAAGGTTTCCTCAGATATCTCCTGCTGTCTTTCCAGACTCTGGAATTCTAGCTCGCGCATGTTGTGTAATCGGTCACAAAGCTTTACTAGCAGGACGCGAATATCCTTGGACATCGCGATCAGCATCTTTTTAAAGTTTTCAGCCTGCTTTTCTTGTTTCGAGGTGAACTGGAACTTGTCCAGCTTTGTAACCCCTTGAACTATCTTGGCGACCTGTGAACCAAAAAGCTGCTCCAGTTCCTCTGAGCGCTCAGGGGCAACATGAATGACGTCATGTAACAGGGCCGCACTGAGGCTGGCTACATCCAGTTTTAAAGTCGCCACCAAGTCGGCAACCGCCAAAGGATGCATGATGTACGGCGTGCCTGAGTGCCTGAACTGCCCTTCATGGACTTTTGCAGCATACTCTGCTGCAGCGCGGACAGGCTCAAGGTCCACGTCTGGCATATATTCGCGGGCTTTTTCTAAGATATTGTCAATGCTATACACGCACTTCCTCTAAATCAGCCGCCCGGGAGTTTATCTGGTTTTGCCCAAAATCACCGCATTAATAGCGAAAAGCCAATAATCACGGTCTAGTGTTAGCAACAAGATAGCGTTTACAAGACGGTCAAAATCTAGTTTTGGGCCAACACGCATTCGGGAATTTTTGGGTTATGCCTTACACTAGGGGGAATTGGCCTAATTGAGCCTTCGGCCTGCAAAAACATGGTATGTAATGACGCCTAAAAGCTTTAAAACTGCTGAGACTTCCTGTCAAATGGTGGCAGATGTCTTGCTGTTACTGCCGCTGGCAAAGACGTACAGCTATCTGATCCCAAAGGAGCTTGAAGGACAGGTTTCAGAGGGGATTCAGGTCAGATGCTCGGTTCGTGGAAGGCCAGTTGATGGGCTTGTTTTGAATGTCCGCCCTCCCCTTCCAGATGATCCTGTCTTGATTCCGTTGACAGGGATCAACCCCAGGACGCCGTGGCCCAAGGACCTGCTGGAACTGCTTTCTTGGACGGCCAGATACTACGTTGCCCCCCTTGGGGTTGTGGCCAAAACGGCCATGCCAACGGTCTTTGCCAAGCGGGCGCCAAAGAAAGATCGCTTTGTCAGATTTGTTAAAGACCCGCAGCGGGCCCCCAAATCAGACCGGACTGTAACTGTCATAGAGGCAATAAAAGCGGCTGGTGCCATCGAAATCAGCGAGGCCAGAGCCTTGGTTGAAGGTGGTGGCGACATCGTCAGGCGGCTTTTGGCCAGCGGAGTCCTTGAAATTGAGGAACGTGACGCGCTTGGGCCTGGGCCAGTAAAGTTTCCTAAGTTGGCGTCACCATTGATCTTAAACGAGCATCAATCAAAGGCGCTGGACCGCATTTTGGCGGCGATTGGCAAGGGATACTCTGGTTTTTTGCTTCACGGCGTCACAGGGTCTGGAAAGACAGAGGTCTATCTTCGTGCGATTGAAGCGACCTTGAAAATAGGCCAGGGTGCCATCGTTTTGGTGCCTGAAATCGCCTTGACTATCGAGCTTAGGCAACGATTTCAAGAGCGCTTTGGTGACCACGTCGCCATCTTGCATAGTGCCATGCCTGAATCTAGGCGGGCTGCGGCCTGGGACAAGGTTTTGGCTGGACAAACCAAGGTGGTTGTAGGTGCGCGTTCAGCGATTTTTGCGCCAGTCTCCAACCTTGGTCTGATAGTCGTCGATGAAGAGCATGAAACTACATACAAGCAGTCTGATGGCCTGCGATACAACGCCAGGGATTTAGCGCTGGTTCGTGGAACTATCGCAAAATGTCCGGTAGTCTTGGGCTCGGCGACCCCATCCCTTGAATCGTTTCAAAATGCCCATGACAAAAAGTTGATGTACTTGGGCCTGCCAAATCGTGTACAAGCCAGACCTCTGCCAGAGGTCACCTTTGTTGACCTTCGCTACAGTGAGTCAGTGTCAGGCGAGCGCCTGTTTTCGCTGGTCCTGCGAGATGCCTTGCGTCAAACCATCGACAGGGGTGAGTCGGCGATTTTATTCTTGAATCGTCGTGGCTTTGGACGATTTATCGTGTGTAAAACGTGTGGTACTGCGATTGAGTGTCCAAACTGTAGCATCACCTTGACGCACCACATGAGGCCTGAAAAGCTGACATGCCATTATTGTGACTATTCATCCCCAGTTTTGCAGGAGTGCCCAACTTGCCAGGCGCAGGAGCTGTCGATAATTGGATTTGGCACTGAGCGAGTTGAAGAGGAAATAGCAAACTTGATACCTGGGGCGCGATGTGCACGGCTTGATTCAGACACCGCGACAGGTGGAGGGCTGGACAAGATCCTGACCGGCTTTAGAAACGGTGACACAAACATCTTAATTGGCACTCAGATTGTGGCCAAAGGGCATGATTTTCCGAATGTCACGCTTGTTGGAGTTATTTTTGCCGAGCAGTCACTTGCGTTTCCAGATTTTCGAGCAAGTGAGCGAACATTTCAGCTTTTGACACAAGTTGCAGGCAGAGCTGGTCGCGGCCAAAGCCCAGGCCAAGTCATAATCCAGACCTTTAAACCTGAGCAGTACGCTTTAAGATTTGCTTCTGCTCATGATTTCCTGGGGTTTGCAGTGGTTGAAAACAAGCTGCGAAAAGAACGTGGCTACCCTCCTCATGCATTCCTGGCAGCCATTGAAGTCTCGTCCCCAGACGCGGTCGAGGCCAAGCAAGAGGCGATGCGCATCAAGTCATATCTGGCTCAATTCACGACCACAGAAGGGCCAGATGGGCGAAACATCATGGTTTTGGGCCCCTCAATGGCGGCCATTCAACGCCTTAGGGGCAGAACAAGATTGCACATTTTGTTAAAAGGACCAAAACGTAGCACCATCAACTCGGTTTTGTGGAAACTGTATCGATTGGTGGGAAATGGCCATGGTCAGGTTCGTATCAGTATTGATGTGGACCCACAAACGTTGCTTTAAGCAAAGCTAGTGTCCACTTTTAGCGGCCCGCCGTCGTGTAACTAACGTCCTTACAGGGGGGTTAAAGTAACCAAATCGAATGTCCGGCAGGCCTGTTTCGATCTCATGCATCAATGCCCTAAGCCCAACGACAGGCTCAGGATCACCAACCATAAGCTCACGATATACCTCGGGATCGATGTTTAAATTGCGCATCTGAACCAGATCCGCCTTGCACCGTTTTAAGCCAGCAATGGTCGCGGCAACCTCGGATTCTCGATCTGAAAAACCTGGAAAAACCAGCAAATTAACTGACACAAAGCCACCAGATTCCGAAACGGCACGACCGCTATCAATCACATCTGCCAAGGAATATCCCTTGGGTCGATAATAGGCACTGTAGTTGGCCATTTGAAAGCTGTTGACTGAAAGCCTGATGGCGTCTAGTCCTGCCTCACAAAGCGATGCAACGGCTTTTGGCAGGCTTCCATTGGTGTTTAGGTTTATGGTTCCAGCCTTTGTACGCTTGCGAATCAACCTGATGGCCTCGCCAATTACGCGCCATTGCATCAACGGTTCTCCCTCACAGCCTTGGCCAAAGGAGACGACCGCGTTTCTGACCCTTCCAATATGCAGGCATGCAACCTCTGCTATTTCTTCAGGTTCTGGCACAAATGAGATTCGATCATGCGGAGCTGTAACCCCTTTGTCTGGAGACGCGGAAAGGCAACCTGCGCACCCTGAATTGCAAACTGGTGAAGTTGGCAGCGGCCCTTCTTCACGCCCTAAAAAGAAGTTCTGGGCCGCCCTGCATCCATACACCATTGCACAGTGTTCAAGATGTTGAACCAGCCTGTTAGTTGGCATTTTTTTGCGCAATTCTTTGGCCTTTTGCCCGACTTCATCACGGTCAAAAAGACAGGGGTCCTGACGCCTTGATTTATCCACTCTGACAGCCGCGGTAACCAGCCTGTTTCGCCACCATCCAAGGGGGGCATAAGCAAACAAGGGCAGGACGGGAGCGTCATCTTCGCTGACATATGCCGGCAGGGCCAACCTCAAGTAAGCTGGGCTTGCAAAACCGGCCACACCTTGAACACCACCAACAAGTTCAGCCCCTTTTGTTTCAGGATTGATTCCATAAGGGGTCCTGCCAGGCAGCAGCCACACATCACTACCTTCAGGCAGGTAGACTAGCTCTTCTTCATGAGGGGCTCTGATGCTGTATCCATCATCAACCGCCATGTTGTAGAAGGGGTGGTCGTATAATTCACCATCTTCATCGCAAAAAACCATTTTTGGCTCTTTTAGCACAACGCCTCCGATGACAGCTACTAGCGTCAAAACCTGGACTAGTGGTCAACAAGCGCACTCATCAGTATTCCCGCAGCCACCCCAACGTTCAAGGATTCAAACTCCCCAGGGGAAGGGATCGTGACCAACACTTGGCAGGATTCTTGGACTAACCGACGAAGGCCAGCCCCTTCAGAGCCTAAAACCAGCACAAAAGGACCTTCTGATGGCAGTTTTGAAGGCGTGACACCGCCAGCAGCTGCAGCCCCAATCACAGTAAATCCCGCATCAGTACAAGCTCGCAAGGCTCTGGCCAGATTCACCACTTTGGCAACTGGCACCTTCATTGCGCCACCAGCCGAGGCCCTTATGACAGCTGGCGTTACAAAAACCTGTCTATCCTGGGGAATAATCACGCCGGCGGCCCCAAAAAAGGCGGCCGTTCTCAAAATTGACCCGAAATTTTGGGGGTCTTGGACCTGATCAAGGGCCACCAAGAAGGAACGGGATTGCCCAGGCGCGATTAGCTGGTCAAGGTCGACGTACTCAAAAGGCGCCAGTTTCGCGGCAATTCCCTGAAAAGGGCGTCCTTTGGCCAAATCCCCAAAGGCCTTGGATGGAAGGACCCGCACCTCAAGCCCCATATCCTTGGCTTGTTGGGCCAACTTGGCAGGCCCGACCCCAGCGCCAGAATCCACCAAAACCTGGCGAATCTGCTGTCCGCCTTCATTTAAAAGCTCCTGGACTGCGTGGATTCCATAAGCCAAGTCATCAGACTTTTGACGGCCATCCGAAGTGTTACTTGCTCGCTTTTTTGTATCAGGACGCCTGCGATTCATATGTCCCTTCTTCAACAGTCGGCAAGGTCAGCCGCACCCACTACCAGATGCCTCGCCACTGCCTAGTCGCCACAGAGACAATTTCATTAAGTTCGCGGTGAAGGTCAACAGGTTCAATCAGGTAGGTAGCAAAGTCTAAAGTAGGCTCTTGGGCGCTAAAAACCCTGGTCAGCTCGCCCAGTAACAGCTCCATGCGCACTCTGGGAGCGATGTTGGTCCGATACGAGCCTGGTAAGGATAACGCGCAAGAGTTTACTCGTAATTTGTAGACGGTCTCAACGATGCGTGCCGACACTTCCTTGGCCACGCCAGATGTGAATTGGTCGGGATCACCAAGACCAAAAGCGCAAACCCTTGGAAAAGTAAGCCGACCATATGATGGAAAAAGTGTCGCTTCACCGACAGCCGTCGATATTTTGTCCTCAACCAACAAATCTGAAACATAGCCACAAAGACGCCAGTCGAGCAGGCCTGTCAGCCCCATGGGAGGACGTTCATTTGTATACAACCCAACCACAAGCACATCAGCTTGAATTGAATCAAGACTTTGTAAGCTAGGTTTTACAAACGAGATGGTCATTTAAAAGGCACCCTATTTTTTGGAACCAGGACGTAATGTTGACCCAATTTTGTCCAAAACGCCATTGACAAAAGCACTGGAATCTTCAGTGCCGTATCTTTTAGAAAGCTCAATGGCCTCGTTTAATATAACCTTAAGTGGAGTTTCTGGCGATTGTTTCATCTCATAAGTTGCCAGCCGGATAATATTTCGGTCCACTGTGGCCATTCTGTCAATTCGCCAGTTAAGTGACGCTACCCTGACGAGTTCGTCTATTTCATCTATGTTCGCAACAACGCCATTGACCAGCTTGTTGGCAAATTCACGAATGCCGGCGTCCGCAAAACCTCTATCCAGCCATAAAGCTTCAGTCGCAGCAGGATCAAAGCCGCGATGAAATTCCCACATATAAAGCAACTGGAGCGCACATTCTCTAGCTCGTCGTCGCATGCTCATTAACACCCACCAGTCAAAGAACTATCGGTTCAGATAGAACGCAACAGATTTGCCATTTCAATAGCACCCTCTGCCGCGTGCCATCCCTTGTTTCCAGACTTAGTACCAGCCCTTTCAATGGCCTGGTCAATGTTATCAGTAGTCAGCACCCCAAACGAAATTGGGACGCCAGTTTGCATCGATGCGGTGGCGATACCCTTGGATGCCTCGGCTGCAACATAATCAAAATGCGGGGTTGAGCCGCGTATTATGCAAGAAAGGCAGATCACCGCGTCATACTGCTTGGTTTGCGCGACTTTCAGGGCCATCAGCGGAATCTCCCAAGCCCCAGGGACACGATATACAGCAATATCGTCTGGATTGGCATCGTGGCGCAACAAGGCGTCCATCGCCCCTTCTTCGAGGCGGTCAGTTATAAAGTGATTAAACCGGCTAACAACCAAGGCAAATTTCAGGCCTTTAGCATTTAACTTGCCTTCAAACGTACGCGCCATGACTACCCCTCCAGTGGCACACCACAATCGGCGGCAAACGATACCGCACCAACGTTTTCTAATCAACCGAAAATCACCGCCCACCACCCACCGCAAGCAAACCCTGCCCCTGCCTCCTGTCCCTGTCCCTGCCCCTGTCACCCATCATGGCGAAAAGCCTCGTTTTGGGGTAAAAGATCGCAACGTCTCTGGTGGTCAGGGACTAGACAACAAACGGGGCGGATTCATGGCAACAAAAAAATATGATCTGATTGTGATTGGGGCTGGGCCTGGTGGTTATGTGGCCGCCATTAGGGCTGCTCAGCTTGGCAAAAATGTCGCTTGTATCGAGCAAGAGCCTTTGCTTGGTGGTACTTGCTTGCGTGTGGGTTGCATTCCAAGCAAGGCGCTTTTGGAATCCAGCCACCGATTTGATGAGCTGAAGTACCGTACGAAGGAATATGGCTTGGTGGTTGGGGATATTTCCTTTGATCTGGCCGCCATGATGAAGCGCAAAGACAAAATAGTAAAAAACCTGACTGGCGGCATTGAACTGCTTTTCAAGAAAAACAAGATCGAGCGCTACTTGGGGAAGGGGCGTTTTGATGGCCTAGGTAAAGTAGTTGTGGAAAACGGTGAAGGCGAGCAAACGGTGCTTGAGGCCGACGCCATCATTATTGCCACTGGGAGTCGCTCGGCTGACCTGCCTGGGGTTGTTATTGGCGGCGGCGTTGGGACCAGTACCGAGGCCTTGTCATGGGATGAGGTCCCAGAGCAGCTAGTCGTGATTGGCGCTGGTTTCATTGGACTTGAGCTTGGTTCTGTGTGGGCTAGGCTTGGTGCGAAGGTGACAGTCCTGGAATACATGGATCGAATCATGCCTGGGATTGACGCCAAGATTGCTGACTCTGCAAGAAAAATCCTTCAGCGCCAAGGGATGAAGCTGCGCCTGGGCACCAAGGTTGTGGGCGCTAAAGACAACGGCGATGGTAAATGCACCGTGGAAGTTGAAGGTGGCGATCCAATTGTCGCCGACAAGGTTTTGGTCGCTGTTGGACGAACTCCTAACACGGCGGGCCTGGGGCTGGAATCAGTTGGAATTACAGTGGATCGCAGAGGACGAATCCCAGTGTCTGAAGGCTGGGCGACGACCGCGCCCGGCATTTATGCCATCGGAGACGTCATCGGTGGTGTGATGCTTGCCCACAAGGCTCATGAGGAAGGCGTGGCGTGCGTTGAACGGCTTTACACAGGTACAGGTCATGTCAACTACGACGCGATTCCAGGAGTCTGCTATACCAACCCAGAAGTGGCCTCCGTTGGGCGCACTGAAGAGCAGCTGAATGAGCAAGGCATCGCATACAAAGTCGGGCAGTTCCCATTCCGTGCAAACGGCAGGGCGATTACTTTGGGCGCGGCCGAGGGGGAGGTCAAAATCCTGGCTGACGCAAAAACAGGGCGCATTCTGGGAGTCCACATCCTGGGTGCAAGCGCAGGCGACCTGATTGCAGAGGCCACAGCCGCCATTGAATTTGGTGTAAGTGCAGAGACCTTGGCTAGAACGTGTCACGCACACCCAACTTTGGCCGAGGCCGTACGAGAGGCCGCCCTGGCAGCATTAGACCGCCCCATTCATATGTAGCCGTGAACCAGACATAACTTGGAAGCTAAAGGCTCGGAACTAGAACTCAAGCAAAAGGTCTTCTGGATCCATCCCCGCCTTGATAACGCTAAAGGCCTTTGCCAAAGGTTCATCCGTGCCATCCGCCTCAAAAACAGACGCCAAATCTTCAGGAACCTGATGCGCACGATCACGAAGCAGCAGTCTCACTGTGGCGCCCTGAGATGAAAAGTGAGTCACATGCACCTCGGGACACTGTAAAGACTCGTCCTGGGAAAACCGTTGGGCCAAAGACATCACCTGATCCATGGGCAGAAAGCGTTCAACCGAAGGATATAGTTTTGGCGGAGGGGCCAGCCGTTCTTCGGCCCTGATGTTCTCCGGTGTCATACCAAGAGGCTCAATCTTTTCTCTGATAACGGACATCCCATGGCTGACATAACGTCTGGAACCTTCCATCTGAATGACAACCCGGCTTCGACTCCGCGAACCACCTGGAGCGCGAAGCACCACCAGCACCCACGCAGGTTTTATTCCCTGCAACAGGATTTCCCTGATTGCGGCTACAGCCAGCTTTGGCTCTGAACAACCAAATGCCACAGCATCACTGACAGCTGGCCAAGGAAACACCCTGAAGCAGGCCGCAGTTATGATTCCCAAACGTCCACGTGTTCCAATGAATGCATGCATCAGGTTTGGGCCGGCAGACCTGCCAGGTGCAGGCCTGACTGAAAACTGGTGACCATCAGCCAAAAACGCCGACAGGCCAATGCAGTTGTCACGAACTGTGCCATAACGAGGGCTTCCTTCGTGAGGAGCAACTGACGCTAGATACTCCCCAACAGACAAAGAAAGCCTAGCACGTGGGACATAGCCCAAAGTGAAGCCTTTTTCACGAAGGAAGTTTTCGAGATAGATCATCGACATGCCGCTTTGCACGGTGACGGTGCAGGAAACAGGGTCCATATGAATGACCCGATCCATCTGGTCCAGCCTTATCGTCAGAGTTTTCACGTCGGAATTTTTGGGCTTTGAAGCACGTTCGCCTGTCTGACATACAACCTTCAGGTCGGATCTTCGGGCTATTTGCAGCAGTTCAACTATCTCTTCAGGCACCTCGGGGGTCACAACTGATTGCTCAAGCAAACGGTGATCCCAGGTCATGGTCAGCACAGGAGAGATATTGCCGCCACCCACAATCTCATCCTGCTTACTAGCAGCCACTGGCACTGTAGTTGGGTACAGTTTTTGAGGGTTCATCAGAAGTTGCGGATCAAAAGCCTGTCTAAGGGCCCAAAACAGGCGCCCTCCACCCCTGTAGTCGTCCTCGATGAAGTCTCGTTTGGCAAGCCCAATTCCACTTCCGTAGGACACGGTTGAGCCTTCTGCCATGGCTTGTTTTATCACTCTGGGAACGGCCCAATCGTAAAGATCCAGGGCACTTTGAGCACTTTTTGCCATACCCAGCAGCCTAAAGTGACAAACGGCTCCTTCCTGACTGGCATTTGAAAAAAAGGCTGGGATCAAAATCCTGACCCCACCTAAGGCCCTTGCCTTGTGATAAATGGAAGACAAATCGCGCCACAAACCAGCAACTGCCAAGGTCTCGACGAAACCGCCAGAGTCAAAGATTGGCTTATCGTACGACAGCGGTTGATTGCGCCTTTTAAACCAATGCTCCGCGGGTTCAGGACCAAGCGGCACGCCTGTGGCCCTGGTAATCAGGTCTTTTGACTCGTCAAGATCGTCCTTGGTTGCCTGTTCATCCCCCTCGAAACCAACAAAGAGCATCGAGGCCATGGGAGCATGGTCCAAAAGATGCCTAACCAAAAATGGGTGCTCCAAAAGCCTTTTCAGCGTTGGCCACAGCAGGGAATCCGACACGCCTTCCAAGTCCAATTTCAGCAAACGCCTGATGGTTTCGAAGAATTTAACCTGCTCTAAAAAGGGCGCAACGCCGCCACTGCCAAAGTAACTGACCAACGTTTCAAAGGGGTCCTTCAGGCGCATGACAAGTGGATTCATTCCCTGCTGCATGATCCTACGCATCGCCTCAAGCCCCATATCCAAATCCATGAAGCGATAGGCCCTGAAACGGCGAACCTTCGGAATTCTGGAAATTTTCAGGCGCAGCCGAACAATTACACCAAGCATCCCTTCGGCACCCAAAAAGACTTGGCGAAAATCTGGATAGCCAAATTCTCTGGGGATGTTTTCAGTACTGATCACCCCCCCATCAGGCAGAGCAATATCCATACCAACGACCATGTCCTCAAAGGCACCATAAGCCGATGAAAACCAACCAGAAACCCTTGATGAAGCCCACCCTCCAACAGTGCCATCGCCAATCCACATCGGACAATGACCAAGAGTATACCCGCGGGCAGCCAAGGCAGATTCAAGCACCGAGCCTTTAACACCCGCCTCCACTGTAACAACCATAGACAGCTCATCAATCTTGACTATCTTGTCCAGCCGAGACAAATCAAGCGAAAGGCCACCTTCGGCCGCCATCACTCCGCCACACACCCCAGTACCCATCCCAAAAGGAACGACAGGAATAAAACTTTCATTAGCCAACGAAAGAAGCTTGGTAACAGCATTTACATCTTTGGGTCTTACTACGACATCAGGGATCGCCTCAGGAGCGGAAGAAAGGTTTTGCGCAATGCGCAAGCGAGCCCATTGATCAACAGCATGTCCTGCCCGATCATTGTAGCCGGTCATAACGTGACCTTCGCCCACTATCTTTTCCAAACGGCCTAGCAAACCAGCATCAACCATGTCACACCCCACATTTCACAACCCGTCAACAAACCGGGGTTTTAGTTTAACACTGCTTTTTAACTTCCAACTAAAGACAGGGCTAAAATCCTGTTGTAGATAAGAAAAAGCAGCTTTTTTTCATTTGCCTCTTGACGCGACGTGTCAAAAGACCGACATTTATACCCGGCATGTGGTTACCTAAGGGCCTTGTGTATTAGTACCACAAAATCTTTTATGGGTTCTTTATGGAGGATTCGTCGTGGAACGTTATGAGTTGCTGAATAAGGTTTTAATGCCTGTGGACAAAGTCGTTGGGACCGGCGTTGATTTGCTTGACAGGCACGGCTTGTACGAGCCGATGAAGGAGAAGCTTGCGCAGGGCATGAAAGCCGCGCTTCGCCTTCAATTTGACGCACAGTACGATCTTGAGGTTCTTGGCGAGGAAAACATCCCAACGACAGGCGGATGCCTTATCGCCTCAAACCACCGATCCTGGCTTGATGCTCAAATTCTGGGTACATGCACAAAGCGACGCCTCTACTTTGTCGCAAAGGCGGAATTCCAAGAGTGGCCAATGCTGCGCCGTTTGATTGACTTGACCGACTCTATCTACGTTAGCCGTGGTGGTGGCGGTCGCGGTCTCGATGAAATCTCCCAGGCAGTCGCCAATGGTAAAGCCGTGGTTATTTTCCCTGAAGGCTCCATTCCAGGGGAAGAGGACATTCCGCGCTGGGATGCTGAAGACGATACAGGCTTGCTGCGTGGCCACAGTGGTGTAGTCAGAGTCGCGCTGGCCACCGGAGCCCCCATCATTCCCGTGGGCCTGTCAGGAACTGGCAAAGCCTTCCCGCCTGAAGCTTACCCAAGAATGGAACAGCTTCCCTTGCCGAAACCAACTCCAATCACTGTCAACTTTGGCAAGCCAATCACCTTCAACAAGTCAATGAAGGACATTACCAGGGAAGACTTGGCTAAAATGACCAAGGAAGTCATGGTTGCAATCTCTGGCCTGATGGATCACAGCCGCGAATATGTGCCTGTGACCCTGCCATTAGAGCGCAAGACTGAGCCTAGCTTCCTGCCACCTTACGCCTACAGCAAATCGCCCACCAAGAAGACGGGTAAGGCCAAATATGGCGTGTTGGTGCTTCACGGGTTTACATCCGACGTCCACTGCGTTGACTCATTGGTCAAGCCCTTGGATGCTGCCAAGCTGCCTTACAGATTCCCAATCCTTAGGGGCCATGGAACCAAGTATCAGGACATGGAAGGCACCACTGCGGCTGATTGGTACGAAGATGCAGAAAACGCCCTGCTGGACCTGTACCAGGAAGTCGAAAACGTTATCGTGGTCGGGCTTTCAATGGGTGGCTTAGTGTCTTTGGAGCTTGCAGCTCGACACCGCGACAAGGTAGCAGGTGTGGCCCTGGTAGCGGCGGCCCTGCGCTTTGCCGATCCTATGGCTTTCATGACCCCGATGTTGGCTAAGGTTGTTCGTTACTGGCCAAGTCCAAAGGCATACAACGATGAAACCCTGGCTGCTAAGGAAAACCGCAACTATCCAAAGTTCGCCACGTCGGCCTTTGCTTCTTTGTACGACTACTCACAGAGCATGACTAACATGCTTTCTTTTGTGAAGGCCCCGATAGTTATCCTGCAGTCCAAGAAGGATCAGGTTGTAAACCCGCAATCTGCCAACATTATTTACAAGAAAGTCTCCTCCAAGGACAAGCAGCTTGTGTGGTTTGAAAAGAGTGGCCACGAGATGCTGCTGGATCTGGAAGCTGAAGCTGCAACCAACACAGTGATGGACTTTATTAACAAAATCACTGGCGGTAAGTAGTTTTGGATTTGAGCCAATCCTGCTTGGCTTATAAAACCTTCGTTTAACTATTCAAAAATCACCGTCGCGCTGGTTCAAAGTCACCGTCGGACCACTGGTAGTGGCGGGTCAAAACCCACCTTGGTGCCAACCTTTATGCCGTGTTTTCCAGCGGTAAAGGCGGCAAGCTCTACCACAAACTGCGACGGAGTCGAAACCCCTCGTAATTCCAGTGATAGCGGCCTTGCGTTTTCCACGACACCAACGACAACCCCATCGCTAGAGATGAAAATCATATCCAAGGGAATGTAGGTGTTTTTCATCCAAAACATCTGTTCCTCTGGATGGGGAAATACAAAGACCATTCCTTTGGTTGGGGCGAGGCTTTTTCGGTGCATTAAGCCGGTGGCGCGTTCAGATGGAGTTTGTGCTATCTCGCAGGTGAACGAGGACTGACGGCCTTTTGGGGAGATGAAGACGGCCTTTGTGGTGGCTAGGGCTGGGGTGGGGGCAGGGGCGGGGGCAGGGACAGGGCCGGAGGC